>Ga0272441_10005370_pt1 | contig 22345 bp, 14 predicted proteins | sample SSMProp6N_FD_193582 | JGI IMG/M metagenome (GOLD analysis project Ga0272441, IMG submission 193582) | Marine sediment archaeal communities from Little Sippewissett salt marsh, Falmouth, MA, United States - SSM-Prop-6N | ecosystem: Environmental > Aquatic > Marine > Wetlands > Sediment ... | reverse complement strand
CGCACCGAACGTGTTGCGGTAGGAGACGTACGCGTTGGCGGGCTCGTCGGGGTTGATGAGGATGTCGGTGATGTTGCCGCCGGGAAGGCCGGCCGATCGTTCATGCCAGGTCGAGGCATCCGTGGTGAGGAACACCTTGCCGGTGGAGGAGCCGGTATAGATGGTGTCGGAAGCGCCGAGAGCGACGGCGATGGCGTTGAGCGTCCCGCCATCGCCCACCTCGCTCGTGCTGATGGCGGTCCAGTCGGCTTGGGCGTGGGCGTTGTGGGTGCGCCAGACGCGGTCGGTCCCGCCCACGAGCGTGTGGGAATCGTTGGGGTCCATGACCAGCGGCGCGATGAAGTTTCTCGGGTCGTTGTCCCAGGGTCCGCTTATGTTGTCATAGTTGCCGTAGATCCAGCGCTGAATCGAGAGGTAAACGTAAGTCGTGTACTTGATGTTGGGATTGTCGAAGTCGTAAGCAAGGAAGCCGCCGTCCCCGCCGATCACCTGCGGCCATTCCTCGCTGTCCTCGACGCGTTCGATGGAGCCGTTGTCTTGGGTGCCGCCGAGGATCTGCGCCTCGTCGAGCGGGTTTCCGCCGACGGTGTAATTCTGGGTGACGGTGAGGGTGCGATTGGTGTTGATCCAGGAGAGGCCGCCGTCGGTGGTCTTCCAGACGCCGCCGTCGTTTCCTTCCCAGATGGTGCCGTCGGGTCCGAAGGCCATGAAGTGGTGATCGGGATGGGTCTGCCCGCCGAGGTCGCCGGCGCTGATCTCGGTCCAGGAGTCACCGCCATCGGTGGACTTAATGATGCCCGCGTTGGCGTAGATCGGCGAGACGCCGCCGCAGTAGACGGTGTCCGGATCGGTCGGGTCGACGGTGATGTACATGTCATACCACGCCTGGGGATAGGCGAAGTTAGGAGTGTTCTGGAGGCGCGTCCAACTGTCGCCGCCGTCGGTGGACTTGTATGTGCCCTCGACGCCGGAGCCGTAGGACATGGCGGTGTAGAGAACATTGGGATGGGAGGCGCTGATGCCGAGCAGAATCCGGTTGACGCCGGCGCCGGGCAGGCCGTTGGACAGCCTGATCCAGGTGTCGCCGCCGTCGGTCGAGCGATACACGCCGTCGTTGTGGCGGCCGATGTAGAGGGTCGAGGGGATGAGGGGATTGACGGCGAGGGCCGAGGCACTGCCCTGCTTCTGAAGCGTCCAGGTCTCGCCGCTATCCGTGGAACGCACGTAACCAAGATTGGTGGTGACATGGATGATGTCCGGATTGGTGGGATCGACGGCGATGCCACTGAAACGGGCGGCGACGTCGCTCACCTCCGCGATGCGTTGCCAGTTCACGCCGCCGTCGGTCGAACGGAAGAGGCCGTCGCCGTTGCTGCCGGTGGTGTACTCGCCGGTTCCGACATAGATCGTCTCGGGGTTGCCGGGATCGATGGCGATGGCGCCGTGGTTGAGGTTGGCCAGCTCGTCGGTGATGGGGTTCCACGTCTGCCCGCCGTCGATGGTCTTCCACACGCCTCCGGAGGCCGCGGCGATGTAGCAGATGTCCGGATCGATCGGATGGGGGGCGATGCCCACCACGCGTCCGCTGGCATCATCGTTGCCCGACCAGTATTCGCCGGTGATGGGCCTCGGACCCAGCGGCTCCCAGGCGAGCGGGCTTCTCGGACCCCGGCGCAGGCCGTGCATATCTTCCGGCCTCCAGCCGGGCACGGACCCGCCCACGATCTTCCAGTACCCCGGCGGTGGCGGCCCCATGTCCGACGACAACCGGCCCCGCGGCGCCTTCGGGGTCGACGCGATCGGCTCAGTCTGACAGCCGACGAGAACGGCGAGGAGCGAAACGACGCAGGCGAGATGCTGTGCCTTCATGGAATTCCCTCAATCAATCCGGCCGGACATCCGGGAACGCAACGCGGATGACCGCTCGGATGCAAGTATAAGCCCGGGCCGAGCGATGCACCAAGGTTTTCCGGTGGTTTGCCGGCGCATTGCGCTGCACGACGCCGTCGCCGGTTATCGACCGTCGGCGGCGATGAATCATGTCGGACCGCCGAGATAACCCTGACCGCCATGACGATGCGACAGCACGAGACTGCGCCGAATCGCCATCGACGGATTCCGATCCGGAGAAGAGTCAGATGGATGCACGTTCGCCGCGCGGCAGACGGGCGAAGGTGAGACCGGCGAGCCCGTAGAGGGCGACGGCGGCGAGGGCCGCGAGGGAAAACCCCCATGTCATCCCGATCGTCGTCGCCAGCGGCGCGGCGAGAACAGAGGCAAACCCGTTGACACCCCACGCCCACGGTACCAGCGCTGGCGCGCTGTGATTCACCCGCGCCAGCGCCATCGGCATAGGGAATCCCATCAAATAACCCAGCGGCGCCAGCACCAGAACCGCGGCCAGGCAACGTCCCCATACGGGCAGCGCTCCGACCAGACCGATCGCCGACGGCATGAGAAGCACTTCCACTGCGCCCAGCACCATCAGGACAATGATGATTCCGCCCAGCACGCGCCGCCTGCGCTGGCTGAAACGCTGGGCGGTCAGGCTTCCCAGACCCGACAAGACGAGGAAGCCTCCGATCACCACCCCCGCCGTCAGCACCGGATCGCCGATCCACAGCCCCAGGCGCGACAGGCACGTCATCTCCAGCAGCAGATAGCCCAGGCCGATGGCGGCGAAGTAGATCGCGGTCGCCGCGCGCCCGCGGCTTTGCCGGACGCGGCGCATGAGCAGCAGGGGCAGGACGGTCAGCACCGCGCCGAACGCCGTGATCAACACGGCGGCGGCCAGCACGAACAAAAACGCGATCTCCGCCCGGGTCAGCCAGAGATCGCCGAATGCGCTTTGCAGCGCGCCGATGGACTTGAGTCGGCAGAAGTCGAAGAAGAACGGGCGGTCATCCGTGGCCGGCCGTACGTCGAAGAGCCATTCATCAATGAACCGGTCGGCATCCGGCGAGAGCAGCCGCCGGGCTGCGTAGTAGTACTCATCGCCTTCGCCTTCCGGAGGCGGCGGAAGCGCATCGGGCCGATTCAGCTCCTCAGTGCGTATGCCGTCAAACCAGACCGGCGTAAGCTGGCGCTGCCGGCAGACGTCGCGCACGCGCTCGATCTGGGCCGGCGACCACGGTGAGGCCTTCACCGCGATGCACACGGCCAGGTAGTCGCGCACGATGACGATGTGGCGCTGCGGGTCCGCAATATTAAGTTCTCGCATCGCCTCGATGAACGTGGCGAGGAGCTTGATGTTGTCCCGCGGCGGCATCTGGATTCCGCGGCAGGAGAAGAGAATGCCCGATGAAGACAGCCGACCGAGACACGCCTGCACGCCCTCTACCGTGGTCAGGTAGTCCTGGCCCAGTCCCCCAACGCCGCCCGAGCCCGCCGCCGACGACTCCAGCGCCACAAGCTGGATGAGATCGTAACGATCCATCGCGTGCTCGAGGTAATGACGCGGCTCGGCGATGATGACCCGCGCCGATGGCCGGGTCAGAACCGACCCGCCCTGATCACGCACCGGGCCCAGCAGCAACTGGAAGACCGATGCATACGGCTGCACCACGTCAATGACCGAGGCGTCCTTCCGCCGCGCCAGCCATACGTTCGTCCCCCCGATCTCGCCCAGCAGCGCCACCCGCGGCTGTGGAGGCGCCAGCTCGTAGGCAAAGGCCATGAGCGTCCGATCAACCACACTGGCGTCGTCGGCCTTCTCCACGTGCAGCACCGAGCCTGCCCAATGGCCGTCAATGACGATCACCGTCAGCGGCGGCGGACTGATCCCCGTGGAAAGGAAAGGCAGGTCGTGCAGCGCCTCGCTGTCATACGCCTCCACCACGCCGCGCGGACCGTAGGCGCGGGCGATCGGCCGGCCGGCGCCCTGCGCGGTAAGGCGCTGCAGGTACGCCCCGTACTTGTAGGGATCGAGCCTGATGACCGGCGGATCGAGATACGCATACACCGCGATCACCGCCACGCACAGAAGCCACGCCACGCGGCCGGTCCGTTTTGCCGCCGCCGGAAGTGCGACCGCGCCAATCAGGGCGGGCGCCGCCGTGAGCACGGCCAGCCATTCGGGCGGCGCGATCGCCATGCCCGCCGGCGCAAGGATCGCGCCCGCGGCGCTTCCCAGGAGATTGCCCCCGTACACGAGTGGGATGCGCTTCTCCGCCACCATCAGCGCCGCCCCGATCACGCTCGCGCCGAGAAGGAACGGAACGGTCAGGACGGCCCAGTAGAGCGTCCACCATCCGAGCTGCCGCCAGAGCAGGGCGGGGATGAACCTCGCCTCGATCGGAATGTGCTGGGCCAGGGCGGTGCACAGCGGCATCGACACCGCCGTCGCCAGCGCCAGAAAGTAGAGCACGCCGACCCGGTGACGCAGCACCCACGGCCGAAGAAGGGTCAGCGCCGTGCCGCTGGCGCCGAATCCCAGCAGGGCAATGCTGATGACCAGAAACGCGAAGTGATGCCAGCTCGCCACCAGCAGCAGCCGCATAAGAACGATCTCAAAGCCCAGCACCGCCGCCGACACCCAGAAGATGAGCCAGAGCAGCCGCCCCAGTCGCAGCGTCGGCCGCTGATGCATCACGGCGCATCCTCGCGCGTGAGCGGGACGAACCGGACGGCCATGATCGTCTCGGACTTGCGGCTGCCGTCCTCCTGCTTGGTCACCACCACCAGCCGCTGCACTTCATACTGCCCGCCGATGGGGATGACGATGCGCCCGCCCGGCTTGAGCTGATCCCACAGGGGCGGCGGGAGATGGCCGGCGGCGCAGGTCACGATGATCGCATCGAACGGCGCCTCCTCGGCCCAGCCGTTATAGCCGTCGGCGCGCTTGCAGTGCACCTCCTTGTAGCCCTGATCGCGCAGCGCCTTCTCCGCGCGTTCGGCGAGCGGCTTGATGATCTCGATCGTGTACACGTGCGGTGTGAGATGCGCCAGCACCGCGGCCTGGTACCCCGAACCCGTCCCGATCTCCAGCACCTTCGAGTCCGGCTCCAGCTTGAGCAGCTCCGTCATCATCGCCACCATGTACGGCTGGGAGATCGTCTGGCCGTAGCCGATAGGAAGCGGCGTGTCCGCGTAGGCCCGGCTTCGGTTCTCGCGCGGGATGAACACGTGCCGCGGGACCGTGCGCATCGCCTGAAGGACCTTCTCATCCTTGACCGGCGTCGAACCGTAGTGCGGAGCGGCGATCTGCCGCTCCACCATCGCCTTTCGTTCCTCGATGCGCTCGCTCGAGGCGGGCGGCGCGGCGTGCTGGTACGGCTTCGCTTTCTCTTCCGTCTTGTCCGATTCGGCCTGCGCTTCGCCCGGCTTGTCCGCCGCGGCCGGCTTGTCCTTATCCGACTGCGCCGGCGGCCGCTGATCCGGATCCTGCCCCTCGTGATAGGAGGCCGCGATGAGCCCGACCGCCGCAAGCACGATCGCCGACCCGGCCGTCCACGCGAGGATCTTCATCAACCGGTGCATCGCCATCCCCCTTTCTGCTCGGGCCCGACCCGCCCGCCGCCGCACCCGCGGCCGCGCTCCGCGAGTCATCTGACCGCGCTACAGGATAGGCGCTTTGGACAGGGAATGGGAGGCCCTGACCGAGCCGGATCAGCCGCAACCGCCACGGGATCGCTGCCGCCGGATCGCCGCGTCGCGCCCGTGCCTGCGTGCCTTGAGCCCTGCGCCTCTCTCTGCCTTCCCCGATTTCGGCGTTTCGGCTTTCAGCGTTTCGGCGTTTCCCTACGGGCAATCGCCCCAAGCCCCAAGCAGGAGCAGCAGATCGGCGGTGTCGGTATCGCCATCGAAATCCACATCGCCCTCGGCCGTGCCCCACGCGCCGAGCAGGTGCAGAAGATCGGCGGTGTCGACATCGCCATCCCCATCCAGATCGGCCGGGCATTCACACTCATCCGGGATGCCGTTGTGGTTCTCATCGTTCGGACCGTGGGTGGTGTAGGCCACTTCGACGGCAATCCACGAGGCGCCACCGCACGCGCCCGGATCAACCGTGTACCGGGGCGTCATCGTGATCACCAGATCCTCACCGTCTCCAACCAGATAGTGATTGAAGAGCAACTGCGGGATGATCAGCATCTCCTCGTCAGGCGGATCGGCGCAATAGGACCCATCCACGAACAGATCGCCGAATGAGTAGCCGCGGATGTTTATCGCGATCCATCGCCCGCTGCCGCTGAGATCTGCGCTGGCCCTGAAATCCATGCTGACATCGCCTTCGAAGGCGGGAGAGGGCGACAGGATTGTGTAGGCCTGAGGCGATCCGTATCCGATCGGCGACAGCGGACCCGAATCGGCACAGAAATCGACTGCGATGTCGCACTCATCGGGAACCTGGTTGTTGTTGCAGTCCTCGCTGATGCCTTCGGCCAGGTCGATCCAGTCACACATGTTATTGTGGTTGCAGTCGTCGCCGTCAAAGACGAGGCTGAAGACCGCGCCGCAGTCATCCTCCGGCCCATCCGCCCGGAAGGCCGAAACCAGAGCGCCGGCCCCGCCAATGGCGACGTCACTCGCTGCATCATTCTCGCTGCCGCCAACATTCACGAATCTCCCCGACGCCACCCAGGCATCGCCGTCACGACGAAAGATGCAGACAGCGCCGACGTTATCGACTCCGGCGTCGACGGATATCGCACCGATCAGGATCGTGTCGCCCTCAACGGCGCACGACTGGCCGAAGAAATCGCCATCCTCACCATCGGGATCCGTGAGGATCGTCTCCAGGACCCACGCATGATCTTCACGCGCGAAGACATAGGCAGCGCCGGTGCTCTCGCCTTCATGATCCTGACCGGGAGCGCCGATGACGAGGCGGTCCTGGCTCACGGAGACACTGGAGCCAAAGTAAGCGTTGGCCTCATTCGTTGAAGGCAGCAGCTCCGCCTCCTCGACCCATTCGGGCCCATGCGGATCGAAGCCGAAGACGTAGGCCGCCCCCGTGTCGTCGGCATCGTGATCGTGAAGCGGCGCGCAGACAAACAGCTCGTCTCCCTGCAGTGACAGGTCGTTGCCGAAGTCGTCACCGTGGTGACCATCGTGAGCCTGAATACGCTGCTCCTCGATCCACACTGAAGAGACGGGTTGGCGTCGATAGACGTAGACAGCGCCTTCGAGGGAATCGTCCGAATACGACCCCACGCACGCAACGTCGCCGTCGATGACGACCCATTGGGTCGGCGAAATCCGGCCGCTCCCCTGATCCGACGCCGGCAAACAGGCCTCTTCTTCCCACGTTGCTCCATTGAATCTGTAGATCAGGGCGCTGATTGATCCATAGCCTCCATCCTCGCTGTCGAAGGCGCCGACGATCGCGACGTCGCCGTCGATGTCAATCGCCGCGCCCACGTACCGGAGGTTGGGGTTCGACGGAGGAGGCAGTTTGCCCTCCATCACCCATTGCGAGCCATCGAACTTGTAGATCGAGACGCTCCCGACATCCTCGCCGTACTCATCGTCGAAAACCTCTCCAATCAGTGCGACATCACCCTCGACGGCAAGGCCGACGCCGAATGAGCCGTGGTACTGCGGCGTATCCGGGTCGAGCCGCTGCAGGGCACACTGCCCCGCCGCGGGGGCAGTCAGGGCGAGGAGGACTGCGGTCAGGATCAATGCGCCGATCGCGCCAGCGAGCGGTCGCGGCCGCGGAGAGTCGTTCATCACGTGGATGTTCATCGCCTCCCGTGTTGTCCGCCCCGGCCCACCGGCGCCGCCCGGCCCGGCCGGGATGAAAAAGAGATCACGCCCTCCATTATGCCCCGCCCCCAAGCCCGGCACAAGCGCGTTTTGCCAGGTTCGCCCCGATTATGACCCGCAGCCGCCATCGACCGCCGCGCTCGCCACCGACGATAAACCGCCGGCCCCGCCGCGCATCAACAACCGCGGCCACTTCACCGGAAATGACTCCCGACCCCTTTTTTCTTTCCGGCGTTTTGACGTTTTGACGTTTCGACGTTTACTCCGGGCATTCGCCCCACGCGCCCAGCAGCGCCAGCAGATCCATGGTGTCCACATCGCCGTCGCCATCGACATCGCCGTCCGGCCCGGCCGTGCCCCACGCGCCGAGCAGGATCAGCAGGTCGGCGGTATCGACATCGCCATCGCCATCAAAGTCGGCCGGACAATCCGGGACCTGGAACTCGTAGGCGCCCATGTCCACCAGCGGCGGATCGCCGAAGCCTGTGTCAACCGTCTGCGGGTCATCCACGAATCGCGCTTCGCCGTCGAGATCGGTCGTCACGCCCGCGGGCACGGCGGTGTTGTCGGCGGCATCGATACACGGCGAGCCGGCGCCGAGGTGAAGATCATCATCAGCGGTTCCCGCAATGTCATCCGGCCCGTCGGCATCGACGAACAGCGGATCGGCATCGATGTTCCCTTCCCCGCCGAATCCGCCGGTCAGGCCCTGGATGCAGCAGTAGTTAACAACCGGGTCGCTGTTATGAATCTGCGAGGATTCGATGGTTCCGTTCTTATCGGCATTGCCCCAGAAGATGCAGTTGGTGATGGTTCCGGTCACGCCGGTGACGCCGCCGCCTTCGCCTTCGCAGTCCGCGACATTCCCGCTGAACGTGCAGTTGGTGAAGGTGAAGTCGCTGACCGTGGCGGCGCAGGCGCCGCCGAGGCCGTTGAGCACGCAGCGCTGTCCCTGGTCGTCGAGCTTCCCGAGGGCGATGTTACCGGAGAAGAGGCAGTTGACAAGCCGGGTGTCGCCGACGAACTCATACAGCGCGCCGCCGATGGGCGCGGCATTGCCCATGAACGTGCAGTCGATGAGGGTGGTGCTGTCGAGACGGCTGTACACGCCGCCTCCGAAATCCATCGCCTCGTTGGCGATGAAGCGGCAGCCGTCCAGGAGGGGCGCGCCTTCATCGGAGTACACAGCGCCTCCCAGGAGCGCGGCGATGTTGCCGACCAGAGAGCAGTCGACAAGCGCGGGGCTGCCGCGATCGTTGAACACCGCCCCCCCGTTCCCCACCTCGGCGACGTTGGCCGTGAAGGTGCAGCCGGTCAGCACGGGATCGGCCATCAGCACATAGACGGCACCTCCGCCCGCGTTCGTCCCCGCATTGGCTTCGAACGTGCAATCGCGGACGGTCAACTCACTCTCGGAGATGAACAGCGCCCCGGCGTAGTAGGCGCTGTTTCCGGTGAAGATGCAGTCTTCGATGATTGACTCGACGCTGTCGCTGTCGAAGACGGCTCCGCCGAGATTGGCGATGTTGTCGGTGAACGCGCAGCCGGAAACGTTCGCGGTGCTGCGGCTGTTGTGGATGCCGGCGCCGCTGCCGAAGCTGGTGGCCTCATTCTCGCTGAACGTGCAGTCAATGATGGTGGGGCTGCTGTCGATGTTGTACATGCCCGCGCCGGCGCCGCCGGAGGAATTGACGGTGAAGAGGCAGGCGGCAATCGTCGGGCTGCCCTCGACGTTGTAGATCCCGGCGCCGGCGGCCGCGGACGAATTGCCGGTGATGGTGCACACGGTCAGCAGGGGGCTGCCGGTGGCGATGTACATCCCGCCTCCGTTGTTGCCGGAAAAGTTGCCGGCGAGGGTGCAGCCGGTGAGCACGGGCTCACCGACGGTGGTGTAGATTCCGCCTCCGGCGAGTCCCGCGTCGTTGTCCTCCAGTGTGCAGGCATCGAAGAGGAGCGCGCCCTCCAGGTGATAGACCGCCCCGCCCCCGTCGTTGGCGGTGTTGCCTCGGAACGTGCATCCGGTGAAGGTCCCGCCGGCGGTGGCGGCGAACAGGGCGCCGCCGTTGTCGCCGGCCAGGTTGCCCTCGAAGAGGCAGTTGTCGGCGAGGATCGGGCCCGGACCTTCCACGCGAAGACCCGCGGCATCCTCGATGGCGATGTTGTCGACGACGACGCAGTCGATCAGCGTGGACGCGCTGCCGGTGTTGATGCTGAACATCGCCGCCCCGCTGTCGATGGCGAAGTTGTCGCTGAACGTGCAGCCGATCAGCATCGGTCCCACGGCGGCGCTGTTGACGTTGTAGAGGCCGGCGCCGTTGCTCGCCTGGTTCTCACTGAACGTGCAGGTCGTCATGTGCGGGGCGGCGGAGAGGTTGTACATCGCGCCGCCGCCGATGCCCTCGGCTCGGTTGCCGGTGAAAAGGCAGTCGGTGAAAGTGGGGCTGTTGCCGGCGTTCTGCATCCCGCCGCCGGTGACGAAGCCGAGATTGTCGCGGAAGGTGCAGTCGATGAAGCTCGGGCTGCAGCCGGACGTGCTGTACATTCCGCCGCCCTGCCCCGCCGCGTTGGCGAGGAACGTGCAGGCCACGATGGACGGGCTGCTCACGGCGGCATTGAACAGGCCGCCGCCGCGGAAGGCCGGACCCAGGCCGTCGGCGTTGCCGCCGCGGATCGTCATTCCATCAAGCACCGTGGTCGGCCCGACCTCGCGTCCGGTCACGACGTGATGACTGTTTTCTGCGATGCCCTGGAAGTCCGGCCCGTCATCGCCGGCCAGATCTCCGTCCAGAATGGTCTCATAGAGATCGATGTCGCGCTGGTCGGGATCGGCAGCGCCGAGTCCGGCATATCCACCCATCAGGGCGACGCCGTCCACCAGGAAGAAGGTGGCCTGACGATCGCCGGTGCCGTCGGGGTTGGCTTCATCGCGGTCCGGAAGGTAGGCGCCTTGGGCGAGTCGAATCTCGTCGACCGCGCCGCCCGAATCGGCCGCGTCCGCCAGGGCATCCTGGAGGAATCGATAAGCGGTGTCCCAGGTCGCGCCGTCGCCGCCGGGCGGGGCATCGTCATCGACATAAAGGACCGTGCCGGTTCGAGTCGCCGGGGCGGCGAACGTGACCTGGAGCAGGACGAGCGCAGCCACGACGGCCGGCGCGATCACGCGGCCATACCCTCCCGATCCTCGCATCTGCCACATGCATCAGCCTCCTGCGGACTTCGTTCCCGCACCGGCCCGCCATCGTCGGGTCTGAGGACCATTCAGGGGCGGGGCCGATCGATGGTGCCGTCTCAACTCAACTATAGTGTGCGAAAACCGCACGCCAAAACACAATCCCGCGATTCTGTGCATTGTCCGCGGCCGCCCGTGGGATCGGAGAGGCCCTGCGGCAAGCCCGCGTGCGGCGAGGAGGGGCAACCAGCCCGGACAACATCATCGGCAACTCGGGCGGATGGTGGCGGGCCGGCAAGGCTGCGGCCGATGAGGTCGCCCGGGAAGGCGGACGGCAAACGAATCGAAAACGCGCGGTGCGAAGGCGGCGACGGCGGATCCGCCCTCCGCCGAATGCCGCCGGACCTTGTTCGTCCGGACCGGACGCGTACGGGCGGCCTTTCGGCCCGCGTGCTATCATCGCCCAAGCGCGCCTCGGCGCGCCGATCGAGCGAACATCGCCCTTGCGCCGGCAGGAGTATTCGATGAGGCCCCTCGTCACCTTTCTCGGCACCGAGCTGATCGAGAAGATCATCGCCGAAGCACGATCGATCCTTCACGTGCCGGGCGTGGAGATCCACAACGAAGGCGTGCTCGCCATGCTGTCCGATCACGGCGCGCCCGTCGATGCGGAGAAGAAGCGCGCTTTCCTCACCGATGACATGATCGACGCGGCGCTGCGGACGGCCCCCCGCGCATTCAAGGTTTACGATGTGCTCGGCCGCGAGACGATGGATCTGTCCGGGCACAACGTGCATTTCACGCCCGGGTCGGCGGCCATTCACATCCTCGACAACGACACCGGCGAGCTGCGCACGCCGACGACGGACGACTACATCCGGTACGCGCGGCTGGTCAGCGGGCTCGAGCATATCGCCTCGCAGAGCACCTCGCTCATTCCCGGCGACGTCCACGAGAAGATCTCCGACAGCTACCGCCTGTATCTCAGCCTCCTGTTCTGCGAGAAGCCCGTGGTGACCGGCGCCTTCACGATCGAGGCCTTCCAGATCATGAAGGACCTTCAGCTCGCCGTGCGCGGGACCGCCGAAGCGCTGAAGGAGATGCCGCTGACGATCTTCTCCTGCTGCCCGACGGCGCCGCTGAAGTGGAGCGATGTGACCTCGCAGAACGTGGTGGACTGCGCGATCCATTCCATCCCGGTCGAGTTCATCTCGATGCCGCTGTCGGGATTCGTCGCGCCGGTGACGCTGGTGGGCACGCTGATCCAGCACACGGCGGAAACGCTCAGCGGCCTCGTCATCAGCCAGCTTGCCAACCCCGGCGCGCCGATCCTCTATGGAGGATCACCGGCCATCTTTGATGTCCGCTACGAGACGACGCCGATGGGCGCGGTGGAGACGATGATGGTGGACTGCGCCTACAACGAGATCGGCAAGCATCTCGGGTTGCCCACGCAGGCTTACATCGGCCTGAGCGATGCCAAGCAACTGGACGCGCAGGCCGGGGCCGAGGCCTCGATGGGCGCGATGCTCGCGGCGCTGGCGGGGATCAACAACGTCTCCGGACCGGGCATGCTCGATTTCGAAAGTTGCCTGAGCCTGGAGGCGCTTGTCCTCGACAACGAGTTGTGCGGCATGGCCCTGCGCCTGGTGCGGGGCATCGAGCCACGGGAAGACTTCCCGGCCCGAGCGCGGTTTGAAGAGCTTCTCAACGAGCAGCATTTGCTGATTTCACCCCATACGCGCCGATATCTCAGACAAGAACATTACATGCCCGGACCCGCCATCGACCGCGCCAACCGATCGCGCTGGCGCGAGGAGGGCGGCCTCACGCTGCGCCAGCGGGCGCACCGCGAGGTCGAGCGCCTTATCGCCGCCTGCGAACCTTCGCGCCTGGGCGACGATGTGAAAGACCGGTTGACGGAGCGCATGGTGAGCGAGGCGCGGCGTTACGGAATGGACGTTCTGCCCCGCATCAGCCCATGAGCAGGATCATTCCAATCTGTTTTTCAGACATCGCGCCGGAAAGGCATGCCGTCTTCGAGCACCAGGGCATCCCGGCGGGGAGAGCGGTGCCCGCACAGATCGGCGCGCTGTTCACGACGGCGGTGGATCTGCTGAACGAGATCGCCGTACCGGTCGGGATTCTTGCGGACATCTCGATCGCGGAATTCGAGGAGGTCTATCAGGGCGAGGGACGCAACGAGCCGCAGACGCCCGTCGCAGACATCCTCCCACTGGCCGATGATCTGGCGCTGTTCGCCGCCACGCTCGGCGAACGGGTCAGCCGTGAGATCACCGATCGCTTCAAGTCCGGCGACCTGGCAGTGGGCGCGATGCTGGATGCCGCCGCGTCCGTCGCCGCCGACAACCTGGCCCAGGCGATGCAGGATCATTTCTGCCAGGCATTGTCTGAGAACGGGCGGATGGATCCCTCCACCGGCGTCCTCCGCTACAGCCCAGGCTATTGCGGCTGGCACATCAGCGGCCAGCGCCGGCTGTTTGAAGATCTTCACCCGGAGCAGATCGGAATCACGCTGCGCGACAGCTTCCTCATGCAGCCGCTCAAGTCCGTCTCCGGCGTTCTGATCGCCGGGCCGAAGCAGATTCATGACTTTGAAGACACCTATCCGTTCTGCGCGCAATGTAAGATGCACAATTGCCGCGAACGCATTCGCTCTCTCCTGAGCCGATGAACCGTGATGGCACCTGCGGAGACTTAATGTGGATATGCTCGCGGAGATTTCTCGAAACCTCATTAACGGCGACGGCGAAGAGGTCGCGGCGCTGACCGGGCGGGCCCTCGGGGAGGGGATCACGGCCCGGCGCATTCTGGACGAGGGCCTGATCGGGGGCATGACGGTCGTCGGCGACCGCTTCAAGGCGCACGAGATCTTCCTGCCCGACGTGCTGATGGCGGCAAAGGCCATGTACGCGGGCATGGATGTGCTCAGACCCCGGCTGGTGCGCGACGGTGTGCCCTCGCGTGGCCGGGTCGTGCTCGGCACCGTCCAGGGCGATCTGCACGACATCGGCAAGAACCTCGTGGGGATCATGCTGCGCGGCGCGGGTTTCGAGATCATCGACCTCGGCAACGACGTGGCGCCGCAGCGCTTCGTGGAGGCGGCCCGGGAACATGATGCCCGGATCATCGGCATGTCCGCCCTGCTCACCACCACCATGCCCGCCATGTCGAAGGTCGTGGATCTCGTCAAACAGGAAGGGCTCGGCGCGAAGGTCAGGATCATCATCGGCGGCGCGCCCGTCTCCGAGGAGTTCGCCCAACGCATCGGCGCCGATGCCTACGGCTTCGATTCGGCGAAGGCGGTGGATCTCGTCAAGAACCTGATGAGCGAGCCCGGTCATGAAGCCGCTTCTTGAAAGGCTCACCGATGGAGAGGTGCTCGTCGGCGACGGCGCGATGGGCACCATGCTCCTGGCCCGCGGTCTCGAATCCGGCGCCTCTCCGGAGTCGTTCAGCCTCAACCGGCCGGAGGTCCTCCAGGAGATCGCGCGGCTCTATCTCGAGGCCGGGGCCGACATCATCCAGACCAATACGTTCGGCGGCTGCCCGCTCAAGCTGGCGATGTACGGCCTGGACGATCAGGCCGAGGAGATCAACCGCGCTGCGGCGGCCGCGGTGCGGAGCGCGGTGAACGATCGCGCCCTCGTCAGCGGATCGTGCGGCCCCAGCGGCGCGATGCTCAAGCCGTACGGAGACACCGAGCCCGAAGAGATGTACAGCGCGTTCCGCCGGCAGATGGAGGCGCTGATCGGAGCGGGCGTCGATGTGATCTGCATCGAGACGATGATCGCGGCGGAGGAGGCGGCGCTGGCGATCAAAGCCGCGAAGGACGTGAAGGGGGACATTCCGGTCATGGCCACCATGACCTTCGATGCGACGCCGAGAGGTTACTTCACCATCATGGGCGTCACCGTCGAGCAGGCCGCGGCCGAACTTATAAACGCCGGCGCCGATGTCATCGGCTCCAACTGCGGCAACGGCAGTGCGCCCATGATCAAGATCGCCCGGCTCTTCCGCGCCTCCACCGATCGGCCCCTGCTCATCCAGCCCAACGCGGGTTTGCCGGAAACGAGGGATGGCGAGCTGATCTACAGCGAGACGCCCGAGTTCATGGCGGAGAAGGCGCGCGAACTGATCGCGGCCGGCGTCTCCATCATCGGCGGCTGCTGCGGCACCACGCCCGAGCATATCAGAGCCTTGCGCGAGACCGTCGATTCGATGAAGTGATCGGTGGGACGGCCGTCCCGGCCGTCCGCCCTCTTCTGCGCCGGCGGGAAGCCCCCGGCGCCGGCTACTGGTTCTCATACGCACGGCGCGGAGCGCCGTGCCACCAGGAAGGTGGGACGGCCGCCCCGGCCGTCCGCCCTCTACTGCACAGGCGGGAAGCCCCCGGCGCCGGCTACTGGTTCTCATACGCACGGCGCGGAGCGCCGTGCCACCAGGAAGGTGGGGCGGCCGTCCCGGCCGTCCGCCCTCTACTGCGCCGGCGGGAAGCCCCCGGCGCCGGCTACTGGTTCTCATACGCACGGCGCGGAGCGCCGTGCCACCAGGAAGGTGGGGCGGCCGTCCCGGCCGTCCGCCCTCTTCTGCGCCGGGGGGAAGCCCCAGGCGCCAGCTATTGCTTCTCATACGCACGGCGCGGAGCGCCGTGCCACCGGGAAGGTGGGACGGCCGTCCCGGCCGTCCGCCCTCTTCTGCACAGGCGGGAAGCCCCCGGCGCCAGTTATTGGTTCTCGTACGCACGGCGCGGAGCGCCGTGCCACCGGGAAGGTGGGGCGGCCGTCCCGGCCGTCCGCCCTCTTCTGCGCCGGGGGGAAGCCCCAGGCGCCAGCTATTGCTTCTCATACGCACGGCGCGGAGCGCCGTGCCACCAGCCTACCGAGCGCCGTGCCACCAGCCTACAGACCGAACGCCAGGTGCAGGCAACCGGGGGCGCGAAGCGTATTGACCGCATTGCGAATCGGCGCAAAATCCTCGGGGGCGATGCGGTCCGTCGTCAGGCGCACTTTGCGCTGAAGATGAATCGTCGAGCCGTCCGCGGTCACATTCTGGCCGATACTCCCCCACACGCCTCGGACCATCGGCAGCGCCGCGGGCACGAACAGCGCCTTCTTCTCATCGGGCAGAACGATCGTGAGATCGACATTCTCGGCGAACGCACCGGCAAGCTGCACGGGCGTCCGGCGCTGCGACATCTCCGTCGGCATGGGAAAATCCGCCAGAAACGCCGGGCCGCCGCCGAGCGTGAGCAGGCGCTGATCGTCGATCTTCGGCAGCGCCTCGGCTGTTTCCACCTGCACGGTGGCGCTGAATTCATCTTCGGAAAGCGCCGTGACGGAGGCATCGCTCACCTTGAAGCCCGTCAGCAGCCGATTGACCAGCGCCTCGACCCTGGACCGCTGCGCCTTGGCCGTCTCCAGGGCCGCCGGATCGGAGAATCCTCCGGTCAATGTAAGGTACATCGTGCCCTTGGCCGAGCCGTCCGCGCTCAGCTCGATGCGGCCGGTGCAGGACAGCTCGCTCATCTTCCCCTCGCCCCGGGCGCGAATATAAGTCTGCTCCAATTCGCCCCGGCCGTTCAGGGAAAGCAGCGTATGCCGGCCCCACGAGCCGGGATTATGAAAGACGCCGCGCCGCGGGTGCACGTAGAGCGGGCCGTCCTCCGTCTCGACCACGGCGACGACGCCTGCGACAGAGGAATCCGTCGGGACATCGTCATCGAAGAACCGCTCGTCGACGGCGAGGGCGGGGCGCGCTTCGAGCTCCAGCGCCCGGCAGGCGGCGATAAGCAGCGCGCCCGAGTCCAGCGGGCCGCCATAGTCGCTCCGGAATACCTCCGCGCCCGGCCGGCATGACAGCGAGCGCATGGTCTTCGGCGAATCAAGGAAGTTGAACGTGTCGCGCAGCGCCTTGGACAGCTTCTTCAGCCGCTGCGAGAGGTCCGGCTCGTCGGCGACGGCTTCGCGGGCGAAGGCGGCGATGGCCTCATCCGGTTCCGCAGCGCGCTGCACCTCCTCCAGCACGCGCCTCGTCCACGCCACCGCATCCGGGCAGGTCGTGAACCGCAATCGCCCGCATCGCTCCTGCCAGGGCAGTGATTGCGCTTCGTCCCGCGCGCCCGGAAGGTCATCAAAAGTCCAGGTCAACGTCGCCATGCCGGTCCCGGCCTCAGTTCGTGCCGGTTGACTCTGCGCATCCACGCCGTTAACGCGATGCAGGACATTGACCGAACGCGGCGCGGTGATGGAGACGATGCGCTGCATCACGGGATCGCCCTCATGCAGGCGCAGATCGGCGGAGATCCAGGGCAGGACGCCCGCCCGGGTGGTGACCTCGTAATCCAGCTCGAGCACGCAATCGGTGACGATTCCGCTGAAGGAGACGATCCGCTGCCGCCACGCGGCATACTCGGGCCAGCCCGCCACGTCGTTGGGCGAGGCGATGTTGAACGAATACTCCGGCACGGGCACAATCGAGCCGTCCGGCAGATGCGTCCGCGCCTCGTAGATCTTCACCGTGTCGGTGTCCGCGTTGAAATCGATGCGCGGATCGGCGTATCGGCGGATGGGCCGGCGATTGAGGAACTTGATCCACGAATGCTCGCGACGATGGACGGCGCCGTCGGCATCGATGCGCCAGTGCTGCTCCCGCCGCAGGACGATGGCATCATCCTCCGGATACCGCTCGGCACCGACGCTCAGATCGGGCGGCGCCTGGGGTGCGAGCGGGCCCGCCGTCGCCGAAGCGCTGCAACCGGAGGCAGTCATCATGAGGGCAGCGCCGGCGAGCACCCAGCCTCGCCGCCCGGCCCACAGGGCGTTCGACAATGTCCATCCAACGGTCCAATGACTCTTTCGTCGAGTGCTGATCATCTTGAGCTGCTTTACTGATCGGGTAAGTCGCTTGGTCTGTCACGCCGGCTTTCGGAGGCACGGCGGCGTTTACGGCGCCGTGCAGAGGATCCACGCGTCGGCGATCTCATGCATCATGTCGATGGCCTTCTTGAAGCCCTCGTAGTTGTCCGCCGGGACGATGTGATCCTTCAGCACGAATTCGAAGCTGTAGGTCAGCTCGCCCTCGCCGGGCGTGATCTTGAAATCGATGGAGGCGGAGGGCGAATCGAACGAGCGCGCCTCCGGCGCCTCGGCCACCTTCCACCCGGGCGGGAGGGCGATCGTCTCCTCGTAGCGCACGAGCCGCGTGGCCCGCAGGCTCAGGGGATACTTCCGCTCGCCCCCGCTGAAGCTGTAGAGCAGGTCCGGGATGAACGTGCGGCTCATCGGGTGGCGCATCATCGGCAGGTGGAACATGCACCGCCCGTTGCCGCCCGAGGCGTAGTGCGCCGCGGAAACGCGCATCTCCAGCCAGCCATCGCGCGAGTAGTCGGTCGGCTCGATGTGATCGAATGCTTCGAGCTTCGCATTGGGCGCGATGTTCAAGTACTGCTCGAACATCCCCTGCAATGCGTAGACGGGCTCGCGATCGACGTAACGCCGCAGGTAGGTGCCCGGGTAGCCGGCGACGTCGAAGTGCAGGTCCGTTCTCAACGTGCCGTCGGCGTCGATCGCGGTGGCGCCGCGTGCCTCCAGCCGGTTGTACTCGGGCGGGAAATAGGGCGAAAGCGTCAGGTCCTGGCCCTCGGGCGTGCCGTACACCAGTCCCTGCAGCGCCTCGCGGCTGGACCACAGCTCACGGCTCAGCGGGCACCACGTCGGGTCGAGAATGCGGAACGAGCCGTCCTCCGTGCGCACCGAACAGATCGTGTGATTGAACTGATCGGCGGGGATGCGCTCGACGCGCGAGCCGGCCATCGTCAGCGCGGGATAGGCTTCGTGCCCGAGCACGCGGAGCATGGTGATGAGCATGCTCGCGATGTCCTTGCACACGCCGCCCTTGTCGCGGAAGGTCTCGATGCCGCTGTGCAGGGTGAAGCCCTCGCGCGGCCCGCGGCTCGTGCCGTAATAGCGGATATTGTCCGAGACCCAGTGCAGGCAGGCCTCGATCTTCGCCTCTTCGTCCTCCAGGCCCTCCGTGATCTCCGCCACCTTGGCCCGGATGTCATCGTCCGCATCGAACTGCGGCTCGTTGACTTCGTGGAACCAGCGCGACTTGGCCTCCCAGTTACCGAGCGTGGCCATCACAAGCTTGGGCGCGACGTTGCTGCGGGCGACCATGTGCTCTTCGGCGCGAAAGGCGGGGATGTCCTCGGCGCTGAACGTGTAGATGTGCGTGTCGCCGTCGAACCACAGCGACGACCTCAGCTCGCCGTTGTACACCTCGTACTGGATGGGCATGTCCGCGGGCATGTGGACCGCGTAGCGCTTCTTCATGATCGGCTGGCTGCCCTGGAAGTCGGTCACTTCGTACCAGTGTCCCTCCATGGGCGGCTCCAGGCCGGTCGGATCCAGCTCGGCGCCACCGTCGGTGAGGTAGGCGATGTTGAAGCCGATCTTGCTCGTGCGGATCTCCACCGCATCCCCGATCGCCAGGCGCGGGATGGACAGCAGGTGCTGCTCCCCTCCCCAGAACATCAGCCACTGCCGTGTCGGCTGGGTGATGGTCTCTGAGACGGGCACGTCCTCGATCGAGCCGTCAGCGCGGTGGATCTTCACCGACCGGATCGCCACGCGGTTCGTGTCCGGATCGAACTCGTGCTCGATGACCGACCGCGATCGGATGCCGGCATCGGTGAGGATCTTGATGACCTGGCAGGCCTCGGTGGTAGCAAGGCCGCTGCGCTGGACGTAGACATCCGCCTCGTCCAGCACATAGAGCACGGCGGCATTGCCGTAGTCTTCCGCATCGCCGGCCTCCGCCAGCATCGCCTTGATCTCCTCCGCGGTCGCCGGCTCGGGCGGCTCGGCCAGGGCCGGCGCGGTCAGCAGCAAAGCCGGCAGCAAGACGGCGGATAAGCGAAGCGTTCGGGCAGTCGTCCTCTTCATGCGGCGTCTCCTCTTTCCCGTCCCCGTGGACGGATGGCGAGGATCCGTGAAGGATCCAAGACGGCGATTGTAGTGAGCGGAAGCGATCGGGGGGAGATGCATCTGGCCGTCGCTTCGGCCCGGGCCGGCGCTGAGACTACCGCCACGGCCCGGCCGCGATGCAGGCGTGTCGGCGAGTTTGCCCGGATTGCCGCTCATCGCCCGCCGCGCACGACCGGGATGGGAGGCATCGATCGTGCCTGGCGCGGCGAGGGCCCGCCGGATCGACCTCTCATCAGCGCACATGAATATCCAACGCGACACAGGACGCTGCGGCGCTTCGCTTCATCGTCCACGGCCGGCAGGTCTATCCGCTCGTCGATGGATCCGGCGAGGGCTTCGGCTTCCCCGACGCCGGCGAGATGCGTTGCGGTCTCGTCCGCTCAATCAGCCGCTCCAGCCTGCACAAGGTGACGACCTCCTCGACCGCGTGGGGCAGAAACATCTCGACCTGGACGGCGCGGGCACATGCCAGGCGATACACCCCGACCAGGCACGCCACCAGCTTCGTGTCTGCCTTCTCCACGTCCCCCAGGTCGACGATGAGCGTAGCGGTATCGTCCCGGCGGATCTCCCGCCGGCACTCCAGCGACAACCGCTTCACGGGCTCGGAGTGCGTCATGTCCCGGGCAGAAGCCGCGACACGGCGCCGCTCGCCACCGACGCGCTGCAGGCGGCGCAGCCGTCCGCTGCTCGGCAGAGCGCGGCTCGGCCGCAACACCTGATCCGGACCCGGCCTCAGGTTCAAGGCCGAGTGGTGCGCTGCCAGCCAGTTGAACCACGAACGAGCGGGCTTGCTATGGTCCGCCATTCCTCCACGACCCCTGATCCTCCAGCGGGCCCTCCCACTGCGATGGCGCCCGCGGTCGCGCCCCCGCGGGCTCTCACCACGCGTCGCGCTCCACCTCCTTTCCCTGCACAGAGTATGACACGGGTTCCCTCGCAAAGAAAGACAAAAGACGGCGGTTTGTCGTGCCTTCTCGCCGTCGCATCCTTCGGTGTTAAGAAAGGATGCTTTTCGCCTTCGGCCGCATGACGCCCCGAGCACAAATCTGGTAGCCTCCCGTGGCGGTCGATGCCCGCTGCCTCGTCATCCCACCCGTCCCTCACGGGCCACCATCATGCTCATTGCCGAATTCCAGAAGCTGATTCGCGACCGCTACTATCCCACCGACTCGGCGCGCGGCGCACCCGCCACGTTCCTCTGGTTTGCCGAGGAAGTCGGAGAGCTTGCCCAGGCCATCGCCAAGCGCGAGCGCGGCGATGGAAGCCGCGACGACCTCGCCGGAGAATTCGCCGATGTCCTCGCCTGGCTGACCACGCTGGCCAACATCACCGACGTCGATCTCACCGACGCGATTCACCGGAAATACATCACCGACGGCGGACCGGAGGGAACGAAATGACGCCGGCCGGTTATCGGTCGTTGATGTCGTGCGTGCAATAATCCCCCGCCGCAACCCTCCAGGCCTTCACGCCTTCAAGTCTCCAAGCCTCCAAGCCTCCTTCATGTCCCGCATCGACGACATCTTCCGTGACCACCGCGCGGCCGGCCGAACCGCCCTCATGCCGTTCCTCACCGCCGGCTACCCGTCGCTCGACGTGACGGCGCAAACCATCCCCGCCCTCGCCGAGGTCGGGGCGAGCATCGTCGAGTTGGGCATTCCCTTCTCCGATCCCATCGCCGATGGACCGGTCATCGCCGAATCGATGCACGAGGCCCTGCTCGGCGGAGTCACGCCGTCCGATGTGTTCGAGATCGTCCGATGCGTGCGGAAGAAGACCCGGATGGGCCTGATCGCCATGGTCAGCCATTCCATCGTCGATCGCATGGGGCCCGATCGCTTCGTCCGGAGCGCGGCGGAGGCGGGCTTCGACGGGCTCATCATTCCCGACATCGATCTCGATGCGGCACGCGATGTGAAGATGCTGACCGATGACTGCGATATGAGCTTCAGCCTGCTCGTGGCGCCGACGACCGGCGGGCGGCGGCTGGAGCAGGTCATCGACCTGTGCAGCGGGTTCGTGTACGTGCTGGCGCGGGTGGGTATCACGGGCGAGCGCGATGCCGCCCCCGAGGTGACGCGGCGCGTTGAGGAGTTGCGCCGCATCACCGCTCTGCCCCTGGCCGTGGGGTTCGGCATCTCCACGGCCGAGCACGTCACGGCCGTGACGGAATCGGCCGACGCGGCGATCGTCGGCTCCGCCCTCGTGCGCCGCATGGGCCAGGCGGATGACCCCGTCGCCAGCGCCCGCCAATTCGTCTCCGGTCTCGCCGCGGGCCTGGCCCGACACCGCCGCTAAAAAAGGGGTCGGGAGTCGTTTCTGGGAAGCAAGGGCTGAAAAGGGGTCGGGAGTCGTTTCTGGGAAGTAAGAACCGCAATTCCCGTGCACGGATCGAAGAAGACGCCGGACCAGTTCTGTATTGCGGGCTGAAAAAGACTCCCGACCCCTTTTCTGA
>Ga0272441_10005369_pt1 | contig 22349 bp, 21 predicted proteins | sample SSMProp6N_FD_193582 | JGI IMG/M metagenome (GOLD analysis project Ga0272441, IMG submission 193582) | Marine sediment archaeal communities from Little Sippewissett salt marsh, Falmouth, MA, United States - SSM-Prop-6N | ecosystem: Environmental > Aquatic > Marine > Wetlands > Sediment ... | reverse complement strand
CATGGTTGTATTTATTATGACGGTACTGCCCAGGAGAAAGAAAAATCCGGCAATGATATTGTAAATCATCTGGGCTATTTCCATGAAACCATAGGTAGTTGTGATATCGGTCCAGGCCCGCACTTCATAGTCCGTCCCCGTTGCTTCCGCGAGAGCCTTCTCGATTTCCTCCGCCGCCGCAGCGGCATCCACTTCCTCTTTCAAGTCGATAAGCACATCCTGCACTCCACCATTCATACGGAGAAAATACTGCACGATGTCGTGGGGAACCCAGTAAAACTTTGAATTGAGGTTGCCTACGGGAAAGCCCGCCAAGCCTACAATTTCGAGGGTGATGGCATTGCTGCCCCTCGCCGCCGTCGTTGCCAGCACTGTAACCTTATCCCCTATCTCGAGATCGAGATCCCCGGCAAGCACCGCCCCCATCAGCATCTCATTCTTCCCGGTTTGAGGCAGCCGTCCGGTCTGGAGTATGGAATCGAGATCCTGGAAATCCTTCTCCATTTCAAAGTCCGCCCCTACTCCGACAGCACCGAAGTTGGTTCCCTCAATGTATATACTCGAGGGAAAAGTAGTACGCGGAACGAAATGTTCTATCTGATCGTTCCCGCTCAGCACCTGCCGGACCGATTCCCAGTCCACCGTGAGGTGGAGGGGGTTGTACCGTTCGAACTCTTCATACCGGGCGTTCCGTACCCGTACCTCTCCTGTGTAATAGGTCTGAAGGTTGTATGCCATATCTGCCTTCATCCCTCCGATCAGCGAGAAAAGCATAACAATACTCATGGATGCCACCCCGATCGCCACCGCCGAAAGGATGGACCGTCGTATGTTCCTGTTGATATTTTTCATGGCCGTCCGGGCCAGTTTGAACTTCATCGCGACCTCCTTTTACTGATGACGCAGGCAGCTCGGGATATCCATCTTCAGAGCCCTTCGGGTGGGAAAATATGCCACCAGAGAAGAGATAAAGATGCCTGCCAGGAAAGCAATCAGCATGGTCTCCGGATTCCATACTCCCCTGAATATGCTCTGTATCCGGAATCCGAGATCGTTGTCCCGCAGGATCATTCCGTAATCTATGCCGACATTGATTATATACAGATTTGCCAGAGCTCCGAGAGCAACCCCAAGCAGGGAGCCAATCAATCCGATTCCTGCCGCTTCGAAAATAAAGGCCAGCCTTATTTTGCCATCCGGCATACCGAGAGACCGCATCATACCAAGTTCTCTGATGCGCTCAAAGATGGCTATAAGCATGGTATTGGAAATACCGACCGCGGCTATGATGAAAATGAGGAAAAGAATCATCCCCGTCCCTCCCCGCTTCGCCTCGAGAAGGGCCAGAAAGTCCCTGGCCAGAGCCTCCCAGCTCATGACCTGAATCCCGTTCCCGTCGATGAGATCGTGTATCCGGGCTACTTCCGCCTCTACGTCAGCTCTATCCGGCAGCCGGATATCGATCTGGGTAACCGCCCCGTTCATCGCAAGATAGTCTCCCGCGGTATCGACGGGCATCATGATCAAGGTACGATTCACGTTCGGGTTCGGACAATTGACGATCCCCACAATTTCCAGGTCCATGGCTTCGTAAAACCCTCCGTTGCCCCGGGTAACGATGGTGATCCAGTATCCGATCTCCGCTCCTATATCTTCGGCGAACCAGGATCCGAGAACCGCTCCCTCCTCTCCGGGCTCCAGAAAACGTCCCGCCGTCAGGGTATCGCCAAAGTGATATACCTCGGAATCGGTTTCGGGGTCTATTGCCGTAACAACAACCGACATGTTACCGGCCTCCCCGAAGTCGTTGCTGTTGAGGATAAGATCTCCGGCGAATACGGTCCTCGGGGTGGCTGTGTATCCTTCCGTTTCCAGAAGATTCAGGATCCGATCCGGATTATCAATGTTGATATCCAGAGGCAGCTGGTACCTCTCGGCCCAGTACTCGGTATTGTAGATCCGGGCCGACGCTGTTTCATACCATTTCAGATTACGGACCGATTCATACTCGGCGCCCAGCAGCATGGAATCGATAAATATGTACATCATTATGCCGAAGGCGATTGCCACCGCCGTGATCAGGGTCCTCCGTTTATACCTGGTAAGATTTTTAAACGCCAGGGATATGATGAACCGCATCAGTTCCTCCTCTGGTCATCCTGTATCTGACCATCATGAAGCAGAACCAAACGCTGAGCGTATTCCATCACCATCCTGTCGTGGGTTGAGAAGATGAAGGTGGTCCCGTGGGAGCGATTCATTTCACGCATGAGCTTGAGTATCTCCTCGCCGTTCTCCGAGTCCAGGTTTGCCGTCGGTTCATCTGCCAGTACAATCTCGGGCTGCTTGATCAAAGCCCGCGCAATGGCGACCCGCTGCTGCTGACCACCGGAAAGCTTTGCCGGACGGCGGTGCTCCATCCCTTCCAGTCCGACTTCTTTGAGAATGGACATTGTTTTCTCCCTGATTTCATCCTCATCAAGATTGAGCAGGGACAGTACGAAAGCGACATTCTCATATGCCGTCAGAACAGGAATAAGGTTATACGTCTGAAAGATAAATCCCAGGTTCATTCTCCTGAAGTTCGTCTTTTCCTTTTTATTCATGTTGGAGACCTGCACTCCGTTGATGGAAATCTCTCCGCTGTCGATGGAATCGATGCAGCCGATGAGATTCAGCAGGGTGGTCTTCCCGGAGCCGCTGGGCCCGGCGATGGAGAGGAACTCTCCCCCGTCTATTTCGAGGGAAACCCCCCGGAGGGCTTTGACCGTAGTCTCCCCTTCCTGGTAATTTTTTTTGACCTCGTCAATCTTTATCATGATCACCTCCGGCTTTGTTCAGCTGTCCTTTCGGACGATGTTTTTCTGGTTTTGTCTCGGAAGCGGAGCCGCCGCTTTCTGCTCTCTCCGGTGATTCACCTGCTGATCCAGGCGCACCATCCTGCATCGTCTTTTGAAAGGCCGCGGTTCCGAGGACGGAGCCGAGATTCATATTATCAAGGGCTGAAGAGGGCAGCAGCATCAGATTGCTGTTGTTGCGGATCCCCTCATAGACCATATTCATGGCCCTCAATTGAAGAGCGACAGGATTGTCCTTGTATTTCTCCGCCGCCTTTTCAAACTTTTCTGCAATTTCAACCTCGGCGTCTCCGAGAATCACCCTCGACTTCCTCTCCCGTTCCGCCTGGGCCTGTTTGCTCATGGCATTTTCCAGCTCCTTGGGAATGATGATATCGGTAATCTCGACGGAAAGCACCGTTACACCCCAGGGATTTGTTTTAGCATCCAGAATCTTCTGGATTTCCTTTCCCAGTTCATCCCGCTCGGAAAGCAGTTCCTTCAACGCATGCTTTCCTATGGAGTCTCTCAGGGCGGTCTGGGCCGATAAAGTCACCGCCTCCAGATAGTTCTCGACCTCCAGTACTGCCTGCCTTGCATCCCAGATCATCCAGAACGCCAGGGCGTCCACGTGAACCGGTACCGTGTCCTTGGTCAGTGTTTTTTCCGCGGTAAAGTCGGTGGCCCTGATTCTCGTATCAATCACCGAGGCTATCCGGTCTATCAGGGGCAGGATGAAAAATATCCCCGGCCCGTGGACTTTCCGGAATTTACCGACCCTCAGGATGACAACCTTGTCCCAATGGTAGATCAACTGAAGGGAGGCGGAAAAAAGCAGTCCCGCTGTACCGACAGCCATCAGGGGGTAAAAATCGGTACCGAGCACGGCCATGACCACAATCCATATAATAATGATCAGCTGAACAAGAAAGATCCACATCGGCACTGCACCGATAAGGGCGGCCGCTACAAGCAGCCCTCCGGCGGTCATATACAGATCATCCAGAACAACATCAGGTGTATACGACAATTGAAGGAAAACCCCGGCAGCAATGAAGAATCCCAAAAAGAGAAAGGAAACCGCGTTGTAGTTGAAATCCTTGGCAAAAATCTGCCTTTGTACATTTTTGATACGTTCTATCTTCTTTTGAAATAGTTCCATTTCCATCCTCCCTAAATACCAATATCGGAGCCCAGCTCCTGCAGGTACCGTATAATCTCATCCAGGCTGAAACCGTAGGACCCGGCCTTTGAAATGAAGGTCCTGGTCAATCCAGCCAGAATTTCCTCCCGGCGGATTTCACCGAGTTCCACCTTCTTCCCGCTGATAAATGTCCCTGTTCCCTGCTGGGTCAGTACTATCCCCCGAATTTCAAGCTCGTTGTAGGCCCTGGCGACGGTATTCGGATTGATCCTCAGATCCACTGCCAATCCCCGTACCGTCGGCAGCTGCTCCCCTTTGGTGAGCCTTCCGTCGGCTATAGCCATCTCGATCTGCAGTATTATCTGTTTGTAGTATGGGACCCCGCTCTTCGGGTCGAGGCTGAACTCAAGCCTTTTCACATGTGTATTTGCCATCACTCAGTTCCTTTATATAATTGTACTAAACTCATAGTACAATATAAGACTAATACTTTATATATCTCACGTCAAGCTTCTTTTTTCAAAAAAATAAAAAAAATCCGGAAAAAGCTTTGCGCCTTTCCCGGACTCTTTCGTCTCCGATCTTACGGATATACAGTTATTGTCTGTGACGGATATTCGACACCCCGGAAACACTCAGGGTATTTTTTGAAACCGACCCGTAGTATTCAAGGCTGCCGGCTCCGTTTATCTGACCGGTAAGCTCTCCTCCCTGCATACTCAGAATCATATGAAGAGCCCCGCTGGCATCCACATGGGCATTCTTTACAGGCATTTCCCGGAGATCCGCATTTACTCCCCCGCTGGTTTCAACCCAGAGGTCCGTATACGCACAATCCCTGGCCTTGATATTGAGACCTCCGCTGCCTTCCAGGATCATCTCTTCCCCCCTGAAACCTGACAATTCAGCGTCTAAACCGCCTGATGCGTTGAGCCCTTTCAGATACGGCATACTTATCCGTGCTTCGAAGTGCTGACTTTCCATATCAAGAAGTCCCCGGGTTCCGATCATCAGGTATTCCCCCTTCTTTCGAACTTCCAGATTATCCTCCAGGCTTTTCGGTGTTCGAAGGAGAATGCTGTACTCATCTCCGGCTTCGACTTTTACACGCCATCCGCCCGAGAAATTGAGCTGATTGAAATCGTTGAAATCGTATTCTTTTTCAATCCAGTCACCCCTCGCGATTCGCCGCGCTGCGGTCCCTTCCCGCAAGTCTGTTCCCATTCGACTCATCACGACCCTCGCCCCGATCAGGGCACCCAGTCCGATCAGAATTACCACAACCGCTATTGCTGCCAGTATTTTATTGCTGGTTCTCATTCAAATCCTCCACTTTGACAAATTGATCGTATTCCTGCCGTATTTCCTCGAAGCTCAGATTGAGCATATTAATACTGCGAAACAGGTGCGGCAGGTCCTTCTTTATAAATTCTCTCCGTTTCAGCTTCTGTGCCATGTTCCTTCCATCTTCTGCTACGAAGTATCCGATCCCCCGTTTATTGTAGATAATCTCCTGCTCCTGAAGATAGCTGAAGGCCCTCACCACCGTATTCGGATTCACCTCGAGGGATACGGCCATCTCACGGACCGAGGGTATTCTCTCACCCACTTTCCATGAACCTTCGATAATATTTTCCGTTATCCGGTCCGCTATCTGAGCGTAAATCGGTTTGTCCTGTTCAAATTCCATCTTTTACCTGTACCTCCCTGAAGCGAAAATAGGTCAATACCCATGCCGCGGGAGCCATCAATCCCCAGTAAAAAACATTTCCCACCCCTTTCATCACTCGAAACAGACCATCAAAGTGATAGGGCATGACACCTTGCCAGACCTCCCAGTTCGATTCTATCGGTACGAAAAAACCGGTAAAATGGGAAGCGAAGAAAACCCTCACGAACAAAGCCATTATAAAGGCGAAAAGTATCAGGGCTATAAACAGTGTTAGGACGGTTTTGAAGAAGTTGGTCTTCCTGAAGTAAATCGCTCCTGCCAGAAATATCGACTGCAGCACAAAATAATGCGCATACGCTGTAAAGAGTTTCGGATGCAGGGGACTGTGCAGGGGGAAATGACTTCCCAGCAGGATCTCTCCGACCGCGTAGGATAAGAGTGAGAAGAGGGTGTACCATACGGCAACCGTAACGATCCATCCAAGGGTGAAAAACAGAATACGGGAACCGACCTTCTCCAGCGGCGATGCAGGCAGCAGAAGATACGGCTGGTTCGTTTCTTTCCGGTGCACTTCCTTGAAGGCGGCACTGGTGAAGACGAATCCTCCCGCAAATAGTACGGCCATAAATATTTCCATATGGTGATACAATGTCGGTCCGTCCTGCCAGAGCTTCATGAGATCGATGATCAGCAGAATTCCGCTGGCTGCGGCAATCCGGATCAGCATCGCCCGGTAGCTTGATAACAGGTCCCGCTTCATAAGCAAACCCAGACGATTCAGAGAAAAGGTTTCCGCTTTCAAATTCATCGGATCACCTCCTTTGCAAACACTTCCGCCATCCCGGCTGGATTCGATAATACCGCATTGAACAAAGTCTCCAGATCAATCGAAGTTTCCTCTCTCCCGTCCTGAGCGGTCACGATTCTGTAGCCGTTGATCTCTTCCTCACTGAAAATAACATCGCCTCCGGGAGGAAGCTCTCTGACATGCCGAATACTCAGTCTGCTGACAATCTCATCGTAGGATTCCTGAAAGATAATCCTACCCTCATCAATAATGATCACCGGATCTATGAGAAGCTCCATATCCCGAACCTGGTGGGTCGAGATTATAAAGAGCCGGTCATCATTGAGGGAAGAAGCTACCACCTTTCTAAACTGGCTCTTTGAGGGAATGTCCAGCCCGTTTGTCGGCTCATCGAGCAGGCAGAGAGAGGCGTTGCTTGCCAGACCGAAAGAAAGGAGAAACTTTTTCTTCTGTCCGTATGAAAGGGCATTGAGCTTCTTATCCGTCAGGATATCAAAATCCTTCAGCCTCTGATCAAATACCTCCCGGTCGAAGTTCGGATAGAAGGGTGCATAGATTTTCAGGTATTCGCTGATCCGCATTGCCGGCAGGGAAAACTCTTCGGACAGGAAAAAGATATCCGAAAGCATTTTCGGCGTTCGGTCCGCAGGCACCTCACCGAATACTTCCAGGGAACCTGACTGGGGGAAGAGCAAACCGGCAATCAACCTGAGAAGAGTAGTCTTCCCCGCCCCGTTTTTTCCCAAAAGGCCGTACATGCTGCCCCGATCCAGTCCTACGTCGAGAGCACTGAACAGTTTTTCCTTCCCGTAGGAAAAGGCGAGCTGATCAGCCTGTACATCAAATTGTGACATATAATCCTCCGTCTTAGTGTACTACTATGCTATTACACTAAGAATGTAACACCATGGGCGGCGGTTGTCAAGGTTTTTTTGGATTTTCTTTTGAATTTTTTGTAGTGTTCTTTTCCGCGGATCTGCTGCTGATCTTTTCAAATAAAGGACAAATAAATTCTATTTCGTTCCACTGTCCCTTATTTCAAGCTCCCTGCAACCGACCAGAATGCAGGCCTCTGAAAGTTTTCATCCTGTTGTGTAATGTTCATCTTGTTCTTCAAAAAGGCTTGATAGACTCTGAAAGCCGTGGTATAAAATAACACTGGCCGGGGAAGTTCCGGCTGGGGAGACCGGACGCTTCACGTCCGGCAATTTCGGGCGATTAACTCAGTGGGAGAGTGCTACCTTCACACGGTAGAAGTCACTGGTTCAAATCCAGTATCGCCCATACGCAAAAGGCCACCGGGTTTTACCGGCGGCCGCTTTTTTTTTTGCAAATTTAGACAATTTTCAATTGCAACTTGAAAATTGGCCATATTTGTATTAACGTATATTTATGATACCCCGCAGGATTTCTGCGATACTGATGCGCGCTTCCGAAAAGTTCCCGGTAGTCACCCTCCTCGGACCTCGTCAATCCGGTAAGACTACCCTGGTACGGGCTCTTTTTCCGGACTATGTATATATCAATCTCGAGAATCCGCAGACCCGGACCTTCTTCAAGGAGGATCCCAGGAGTCTGCTGCATGATGGGAAGACAAGGATCATCATCGATGAAGCGCAGAGGGAACCTGAAATCCTGTCTTGGATTCAAATCTTCGTGGATGAAGAGAACGAACCTGGCCGATTCATACTCACCGGCAGCAATCAGCCGGCCCTCGGAGAAGCTATTTCTCAATCCCTTGCAGGCCGGACAAGCGTTCACTATCTTCTGCCTCTGTCCATGGAGGAGCTCAAATCTGTACAGCGCATCGACGAAAGAGATAATATGCTCTTCAAGGGTTTTCTACCCCGTCTCTACCAGGCTTCCATGCATCCCGGAGATCTGTACAGCGCCTACTTCGCCACTTACGTTGAGCGCGATGTCAGAAGGCTTATCAATATAAAAGACTTAAGCAAGTTCGAGGCATTCATTCGTCTTCTGGCCGGCCGTGTCGGGCAATTAGTCAATCTTTCATCCCTGGGCGGAGATGTCGGAGTAAGCTCCACAACTCTTGGAGGGTGGCTCTCTGCCCTCGAAGCCTCCTTCGTGGTGATCCGTCTCCATCCGTATCATGCCAATATCGGTAAGCGCCTTGTTAAGACTCCGAAGCTCTACTTCACCGAACCGGGGCTTCTCGCCTGGCTCCTCCAGATCGAATCACCTGAGCAGCTTGGCCGGGATCCTCTACTGGGAGGTATCTTTGAGAACTTGGTGATTGTCGAAGCTTTCAAGTCTGCATATAATCGAGGTATTCCGCCCCATTTTTCATTCTACCGGGATAAATCCGGGCTTGAGGTCGATCTCATCCGTGAGTACCAGCGACAGCCTTTCGCCATGGAAATCAAAGCCGGCAAAACCTTCGTACCGGAAATGTTGAAACATCTTCAACACTACCGCTCCCTTCATGGATCTCTATCCGGGGCTGCTCTCCTGTATGGAGGTGATGAATCTGCAACGGTTGACGGCATCAAAGTTTTCCCCTATACACAAATTGCAAATCTCTTGTTTGACGACAGGTAAAAATATCAATCTTTGATAAAATTCACTGGTTCAAATCCAGTATCGCCCATACGCAAAAGGCCGCCGGTAGTTTCCCCGGCGGCCTTTTTCATTGCAGCTATTTTCAATTAATCAAGGCCAAGAAGCTTTGTCGGATTCGTTTTGACCATCTTCTGCACATCATCCGGAGACAATCCAAGATCCAGCATACACGCGATGAACTGACGGAGTCCCTCTACGGGGGTCGACAGTGCATAACGACCAAAGTCGGTTGACATGATGCATTTGTCCGCTCCGATCTCCTGCACTGCATCTGCAACATGACGTATACCGCCGGCAGCAGTCTCGGACATGCCTTCATCCACCGAGCTGTACTCGGTTTCAACGTAGTAATGGGTAAGCGGTATCATCTGTGCCGCGGTATATGCTCCGATGGTATACTCGATGAATGCACCCTGCTTTGCCATCACCTTGAGCTGTTCCATGCTGGCCACCTTGGAAACGGAACTGGAGACAACGATTTTTTTGTATCCGTATTTTTCTCCCAATTCCACTATCCGCATCGCCTCTTCCGGTGAGACATGTCCTGTGTCAACATAGATATCCGGATGCTCGGCTACGAGGGTGAGCATTTCATCCAGTTCCGGGGGTATGGTCCCATCCAGGGGTATGCGTATTGCCCGGCCCAGTTCCTCCTCTTTGAACTTCGGATAAACCTCGGAGAGCGGCTTGAAGATCCCGTCGAAATAACGTCCCTCTTTTGCAGCCTGATAGTATGTTGAATGAGCCCCGAAATCGAGGTATTTTGCACCGTCACCATAATAGATTGCCGTTTTGAAGGCCCGGGGGTTCATCCCTCCGTATACGGTGTTGAGCATGAGCCCTCCATATACATGGAAGTTTTCTACTATCTGATTGGCCATCCAGGCGGTTCCGTTACTCATTTCGAAGACGTCCTTCAGAACGATGGCCCGCATCCCCGCGTCCCGGGCTTCAATCGCCGCTTCAAAAGGGTTGACCCGGCGGGGGCTGCTTTTCAGGTGCGGCCCCGGATGAACATGAATATCAATAGCACCCTGGAGAAGTTCCTTCGTAAGTGCTACCGATCGTTTTGTTTTCAAACTGTCTTCTGTTTTCATTTTTCTATTTTCCCCTTCTATATTAAATTTATTAGTTGCCCATTTTGCAGGTTCTTCTCTAAAAAAGAAGCGCCCGCGGAAGAATCAGAACTACCAGCTTGGTGAACAGCAGCCAGATAATGATCGTTCCGATCAAACCGGGAAGTACTATCTTCTTCATGTTCCTTGCAGGACTGCTTGTAAGCATCGCTATGAGCGCACTGCAGTACAGGAAGCTCGATGTAATCAGTCCAATCCGTCGGACCAGTTGAAAATAAACCGCTCCTGTACATATAAGCATCACGATTGTTTTCAGGTCCATCCAGTCGATAATCCTGGTTTTATTTTCCCTGAAATAGAACTGAAAAACGATACCGATTATTATCAGCAGAATGAAGGTCAGCTGCGGAAAAAAAGTCGTTCCGTATCCGGGACCCGAACTCCAGTCGCCGTACATGGTGTCATACAGGCCGGCGATCCCAAGCAGGATGAATATAATTCCAAAAGCCCTCTCGGCGCTGTAGTATTCTTTTATACTGCGCTTTTTCATAGGCTCTCCTTTTTTTCCTGCTGCTTTTTTACAGCAAGCATCGCCGCAACTATGAAGGCAATTGCTGCTCCATAGAATCCGAGAGCGATCGGGCTGGCAAATAAGTAGGAGACATCCCCCCTTCCGATTACGAGGGCCTGCCGCAGAGACCGCTCCGTACCCGGTCCGAGAATGAATGCCAGAACAAGAGGCCCGAGAGGGAACTTGTGCTTTCTCAGGATGTATCCGAGAACTCCCATGGTGAGCAGCACCCATACATCAAATACCGAATTCCTTGCAGAGTAGGTGCCGAGAAGGGCCAGCATGAAGACAACGGGAACGAGGAATTTGGTCTTGATCATTGACAGCTTCGCGTACAGGGGCAGCAGGAGATGTGATAGTCCGAGATTCATGAAGCTGGCATATACCAGGACGATAAAAAATGCGTACATGACCGGCGCATTCTCCGCAATCATTCTCGGTCCGGGAGTTATGCCCTGCATCATAAGAGCGGCGCCGATAAGCGCTGCCGTCGCACTGCCCGGAATACCGAAGGCGAACAGGGGTACTAGTGAGGCCCCGCAGGTGGCGCTGTTCCCCGCTTCAGGAGCCGCAACGCCTTCCAGGCTTCCCTTGCCGAATTCGCTGCTTTTTTTTGATAATCTCTTTCCAAGACCGTAACTCATGAATCCTGCCAGAGAAGAACCTGCACCGGGAAGTGCGCCGATGAAGGTTCCTGTCAGACTGCCGATCAGAGTTGCCTTCAGGGTACTCAGATATATCCGGAGGCTCATTTTGTCTTTGGCCGGATCGTAATGTTCCATAATCCCTTCAGAGGAAAATCCAAGATCGGCTCCTTTCCCCCGTGAGGCTTCATCTTCTTCGTTTTTCTTCATGAGAACATTTTTAAACTGCATCCCCAATTCAGATATGGCAAAAATACCTACCAGTACAGGAACGAGCTGAAGGCCCCCCCGAAGCACCGGGATGCCGAAGGTAAGCCTCGTGCTTCCGGCCATCGGATCCATTCCTATGGCGCCGAGCAGCAGCCCTATGACCGCCGCTCCTATCCCCTTGAGAGGATTTCCCTGGGTCAGGAGCGCTATAAGCATGAGGGAAAAAACATAGAGGGCAAAAAACTCCCGGGGCCCCAGCATAATCGCTATCTTTGCCATGGGAAGGGCCAGAAAAATCAAGGTCAGACTCGAAACAATATCTCCGGTAACCGATGAATACAGGGCGGTAAACAGGGCCCTTCTGGGCTGTCCTCTCTTTTTGGCCTTATACCCGTCCTCGACCGTTGCCGCTGCCGCGGCTGTCCCCGGTACGCCGAAGGAGATCGCGGATATAGAACCTCCGAACATACTGCCCTTGTATATGCCAATCAGCATCCCGAGAGCCCGGGTCGGCGATAAGGTAAATACAATCGGCAGGATGATAGCTATTGCAAGATCTCCGCTCAGTCCGGGGATTGCTCCTACGGTTATTCCGACAAAAACCCCGAGTATGCTGAACAGTAGAACCCCGAGGGTAAAGGCTTCCGCCATTGCCGTCTGCAAAAGCTCTACAAACTCCATCTAATCCTCCTCTTGTCTCTCTGCAGGTATGTAAAAAGTCCGGTATGTACTTACTAGAATGTGCCCAGCGGTAAACAGGCTGAGGCGAATTTCAAATGATGGAGGGGGCTGGATGAAGGTCCAGCGTCCCCTCCTTCAAAGACAGATTCGATTTTCCTTCGGTATTCACCACAGGAAAACAGTTTTCGAATAATAAGCCATACCCAATCTGTGAATAATTATTCTCCAACAGCATCCATAATGGTTTTCAGACTCTCGACCGTGTTCTGATACACCGGCATAGCCTCATCCATTCCGAGCACATTCAGCGCAACACCTGATTTTGAGGCCAACACCTTGGCGGATTCCGTTTCAAATGCTTTTATGAAGGCATCCTCGAGCATTCTCATATCCTCTTCCGGAGTATCCTTGTGTGCGAAAATTGTAAACCAGAAGGGAAATACAACGTCGTAACCGAGTTCCTTCAGAGTAGGTACATCCGGCAGAATCGGTGAGCGTTCGGCGATAGGTACCGCGACGGCATGAAAATCTCCTGCTTCCACCATTGGAAGTATGGAGGTGGTCACGGATGAACCCATGTCTACCTGTCCGCCTCTTACAAAAGCTCTTGCTTCAGACCCGCCCGTTGTCGCGACGTGGGTATTTTCAATTCCTGCTTTCTGTTCAAAGAGAATAAGAGGTAAATGAGGAGGTGCCAGATACCGGCCGTGGGCTACGGTCAGGGAGCCGGGCTCCGCTTTGGCTTTCTCTATCCAGTCTTCAACCGTTTGAATCGGTGAATCGGTACGTACAAAGAAAACTGGGTGTCCTTCACTGATCTGGACTATCGGTACCCAGTCATCCAGCTCGTACCGTACGTCTTCAGTCAGAGCAGTTGTAATCAAGGGGCCGTAATCGGTAATCAACAGGTTGTAACCCGTCGGATCATCTACGATAAAATTCAGTGCTTCCTGTCCTCCGGCGCCGGACATTGAAACAACGCTGACCGTCTGTCCGAGAAACTCCGGGGCGGTGGCCGCAAGAATTCGACCTGAGATATCCGTCGCACCGCCGGGTGCATACGGATTGATCAGCCTCACCGGCCGTTCCGCCGGAAAACTCTGTTCCTCCTTCACTCCCTCTCCAAACAGCACCGGAATTACAAGTACTGCAAGGATCAGAGAGAAAAGCACCATTTTCCCAACTTTTGCACTTCTCATACTGAGCCTCCTTTAAAGACTTGATAGATCTATGATTCTTCCCGTCTGATGGAGTCATACCTCTCACGGAAAGACTAAAACCAACCATTTACCATTATAAAACAGCATTTCAAATATGGCAAATTAAAAACAGTCTGTTATATCTATATAAAATATCTATTTATAAAATCCTGTATTACATAATAGTACGCCGCCGGCTGCCCCGGCGGCTTTTTGATTATCTTACGGCCGGATCTATTTGCGGCCGGCGGTACCATTTCACTTTCCTCGTGACGTACATGACGAGTGCAAGGATGATGAATAGTCCCACCGATCCGTACAGCAGGGCGTAGTCCTCCGACTGCAGTACCACGAAGAGGTAGAGGTACCCCGCTGCCAGGAGAATACCCATCAGCAAACCGTTCTGTTTTTTCCCGAGAACAGTGCCTGAATAGAGGGCCAAAAGGAGAGTAACGGCAGCTGCGCCAGCCAGATAGGCGGCATTGAAACTGATATGTTCCGAGGCGGAGAGCAGCAGAAGGTAGAAGACGATATCCGCCCCTCCGGCCAGAAGGTACTGGACCGGGTGGATGCGCTGGTTTTTCAGAACCTCGAATAGAAAGAAGGTAATGAAGGGGACCAGAAGGAACAGCCAGGCATATTTGATTGAACGCTCGTTGAGGGCATAGGCAGATACCGGCTCCATGAAACGTACCCCGAAGCTCGTATTCAGGAAACGATACTGATCGATCTCCCCGGCGATGAAGTATCCCGGCAGGTTGCGGCTGAGGTATGAGATGTCCCACCGAGCGGTAAATCCTTCGTCATTAATATTGCGGACCGTCGGAAGAAACTCGCCGAAGAAGCTTGGTGCGGTCCAGCCGGAGCTCATTTGCATGCTTGTTTCCCGGGCCAGGGGAATGTGTTCTATAAGCCCTCCCCCCTTTGCGACGAGTTCGAAGGAGAAGGTGTATCTGCCCGTCCCGGAAGTGAGTGCGGCCGGCGCCTTGATCTCTCCGTCATAGATCTGAAAGGGCAGTACCGCCGGTTCGAAGGATGACTCGGACCGGTTCCATGTGAGAGCCGACATAGTGCTGATCCCCTTGAGGCTGGACATCGACAGGGCCACATAGGCACGATCTAATTCGATCATCGCATCCTCGCGGACCGTTTCGAGGGCCTCCTTGATCATAAAGAAGCCCTTTCCCGTCATGGAGGCTGTGTAGACGGGAATACTGTATATTCCCCGATTCCTTTTTTCAACAGGTGCTTTGATCATGAGATTGAAATCCGAGGGCAGAACGATCAGGATTTCCTCGACTTTGCGCCGGATGGTTTTTCCCTCACTGTTCTCGGTATAGACGAAATAATGGTAGGGAATCCCAAGCATGGGGCTGGTTATCTGAAGGCGCCCCCCCCAGGAGGAAATGACCTCCTCCACCGCCGCCGCGCTGCGACGGGACCGTTCGAATATCAGGTTCCGGACCATGGCGATGGGCGGGATAAACATCAGCAGGACCAGGACAATAACGAGAAGTTTTACTCCGTATCCTTGTGTTTTTGGAAATAAAGAACGCTTTTCACTATTCATTACAGGCTCCTTTCTTATTTTTCTTACACCTGTATGAATACCCTGGCTATGTGTCATTTTCATGGCTCAAATATGGCAAAAATCGGGCAATTCCCGTCCGCCGGCCCTGCAGATCCTAAAAAGAGTTGACGGCAACGGTCTTTTCTGCCTAAATACTTTTCATGGTACGTATCCTGGTGGTGGATGATGAAAGAGCAATCACCGACTCCATCGAGTTCGCCCTCAAAAAGGCAGGATTTGAAGCTGAGGTGCTCCACGACGGACTGAGCGCCTGGAATCATCTGCAGTCCCGCACACCTGCCCTTGTTGTGCTGGACATCATGATGCCCCGGATGGACGGCCTGGAACTCTGCCGCCGAATGCGGACCGCGGATATTACCATGCCAATTCTGTTCCTCTCTTCCAGAGACGAGGAGGTCGACAGGATCATGGGACTGGAAATGGGCGGGGATGACTACCTCCCGAAACCCTTCTCGATGCGGGAACTCATTGCGCGGGTCAAGGCCATTCTCAAGCGCACCGCCCCCGGATATCAGTATTCCGACGACTCATTTTCTGCCGGCCCGATTCTGGCGTGGGACTGTATCGAGCTCAATCCCGGCCAGGCGACCCTCACCGTCGACAGTATTACCGGAAGGCTGACGCTTACGGAGCTGCGAATCCTCGGAGCCCTCATGGAAAATCCGGATACGATCCTGAGCAGGGAACAGTTGATGCTCGCAGCCTTTCCCGATGACTCCTTTCCCAATTCCAGAGCGGCGGACAGCCATATCAAGCGGCTGCGACGGAAGTTCAACGAACTGAAAGCCGGTTTCGATCCCATCGAAACGGTTTACGGCATGGGATACCGGCTGCGAAGCAGTCGGGATGACGGCCACCGCCGGCGGGAATCGGAGTTGTACCTGACATGAAAAGTCTGACTGTCAAACTCCTGGCCTTCAATCTCCTGCTGGTATTTCTTCCCGTCGGAAGCCTTCTCTATCTGGATACCTACGAGAAGCAGCTGCTGCAGAACCTCGAGGGTTCCCTGGTTCAGCAGGGTCGGATTTTCAGCGCAGCCCTTTCTGATGTCAGCTCCGGGCAGACGGATTCCGGTACCGTCGATCCCTCCCCTGCCGCAGCGGAAGGGCAAACCGTTTCAGGGAGCCCGGCAGCCCCGGCTCCGCCCCCGGAAGCATACAACAATACCCTCCAGCAGAAGGCCCTGAAAGTCCTGGAAAATCTGAACCAGAACCTCATTGCCCGTATAAGAATAATAGACCGGGACGGTCGCCTGCTTGCCGATTCGGCAGTGGACTTTCAGCCCCCTCCGGGTATGGATGAGAACACCGCAACCGGCTCTTTCGATGCCCTTCGCAAAAGTATCGAGGGACTGCCGGATATTCAGGTCAGGGATTCCCTGCCCTATCAGGTGGCTGTTAAACCTGTCAAGGCGGTTCAGCGGGTCCTCTACCCTCCCAGTCCTCCTCTTCCTTCAGGTGAATATTACAGCGGCAGGGAGGTGCTGCTGGGAGATGAGGTAGTCATGGCCCTTGCCGGGCGCTACGGGGCAGCTACCCGGATTTCCAGCGGCGGACAGCGCTCGGTCAATCTCTACTCGGCCCTTCCTATATGGGACGGGGATGAAGTTGTCGGTGCGGTACTTGTCAATCAGTCGACCTACCGGATATTGAGCAACCTCTACGGTATCCGCATGGATATCATCAACATCTTTTTCATCTCCCTGGCGGCGGCTTTCGGCTTGAGTGTGCTCCTCTCGCTTACCATTACCAGACCGATTCGAAAACTTGAACGGGAGGCCGAACAGGTCCTCGACGATAACGGTTCCGTCCGGGAGGCTTTCAGCAGACTGCGCAGGCGCGACGAGATCGGTTCTCTTGCCCGGTCCCTCAACATACTCGCCGCCCGGCTGGTCAAGCGCATCGAATTCACCGAATCCTTCTATTCCGACGTTCTTCATGAGCTGAAGAATCCCCTGACCGCTGTTCGCTCGGCGGCGGAGATCCTGGAATCCGAATCTCTCGACTGGCAGCACCCTTTTCTCCGAACGATCCAGGAAGAGACCAGCCGGATCAACCGGATTCTCGGTGAGCTTCGTGAACTGACCAGGATCGACACGCAGCTCGTTGTTGAAAAAACCGAACTGATAGATGTCTCACTGTTTGTCCTGGAGCTGATCGATACTTATGGACAGCTTCACGGCGATAAAGTACACATCAAAACGCGTGAGATGGACGCTAAGTGTCTGGTCGAAATCAATCCCCCCCGGCTGCGGCAGGTTCTCTTGAACATTCTGGACAATGCCCTCAGCTTCTGCGGGGTCACAGGAGACCAGCCCGGTTCAATTCAGGTTGCGGTTCTCCAGCGGCTGAAGTCTGATAGAGCAGGCAGCCATCAGGTAGAAATTCTCATTGAAGACAACGGCCCCGGCATTTCACCGGGCAGCATGGAAAGGATATTCGACCGCTTTTTTACCGATCGTGATGACAGGGACGACCATTCCGGTCTCGGGCTGTCGATCTGCAAGGCTATTGTTGAAGGATACGGAGGCAGTATCACCGCCTCAAACCGACCTGAAGGCGGAGCACTCTTTACCGTTGGGCTTACCTTGAAAAAATGATACTATGTGATAAATTTAACATTCGAGGAAACCTATGAGCCAGGAAACTTCCAACCATGAAATAGATGATCTGGTAAAACTCTCCTTTTTCACGGAAATCGGAAAGGCTATTACCTCAGCAAATACGGTAAACCAGACCATGCAGGCGGTAATGGATCAGATCGGAAAAATTTTCGCCCCCACCTACTGGTCCCTGCTCCTTCGGGACAGTAAAACCGGAGAACTGAAGTTTACCATTGTCGTCGGCAGCGGTGTAGAGCAGCTCAAAGGACGGGTCCTGCCCAGGGGTAACGGAATAGCCGGCTGGATCGCCGAAAAGGGACAATCACTTATTGTTGAAAACGTACAGAAAGACTCCCGCTTCAATCCTCAGATCGATCAGGAGACAAATTTTAAAACCAATTCCATCATCGGCGTACCCCTCAAGAGCCGGGGCAGAGTATTCGGTGTCATCGAGCTTATCAACAAGATCGACGGCAGCCAGTTTACTCCCTTTGAATTATCTATCCTGCAGACCATCGCCGACTATGCCGCCATCGCGATAGAAAAGGCATACTACTTCAAGGCTCTGAAGCACATTGCCAGTATCGATTCCCTTACGGGGCTTTATAACCGCCGCACCTTTTTCCGGTATCTGGAAAATGAAATCGCCAGAGTGAAGCGTTCGAAGGGCACCTTTGCCCTGATGATGATCGATATCGATCATTTCAAGCAGATCAATGATCGGTTGGGACATACCGCCGGTGATCAGGTTTTACTGAAGCTTTCGGCTCTCCTGAACGAAATAACAAGATCTTCGGACACAGTCTGCCGCTTCGGCGGCGATGAGTTCATCGTTCTGCTGCCCAATTCAACAGACAAGGACGCCGAAATACTGAAAAAGCGGGTTGAAACAGGCTTATCCCGCTGCAATTCCGGGGTAGGAACAACTCCGATCCAGGTCAGCTTCGGGATTCACATGGCCGACGGAGAGAATGCTGACAGCGCCATTGCCTTCGTCGACAAGGATATGTACAGGGATAAGGACGCAAAAAAAGGTTTCTCCGCCGAAAGACGTATCGAGGATATCGCCGAGCATACCGGCAACCTGATCAATGAAGAGGAACTGTAAGGCAGCCCGGTCAAGCCGCGCTGTCGGCTCGTTTTTTGAAAAGCTGAGATCAGCCCGCAATCGGTCCTTCGGAAAGGGAAGCCCTGCGGCGCCGCCAGTTTGTAAGCGTCACTCCTGCGATCACGATAACGCCTCCGATCACCTGCATTATTCCCAGTCCTTCGTTCAAAACAAATGCGGAGAGAATCACCGCCACCACCGGCACACCGTTGAGAAAGACTGCGGCTTTTGACACGTGAATACAGGTAATCGCGTAATTATAAGCCAGAAAGGCAATGAGGGTTGCTCCTACAATCAGGAACAGCAGAGCAATAACCGAAGACGTATTGATAAGGGTCCAGTCGACCTTCCGCATATGAAAGAGAAAAATCGGCAGAAGATAGAAGATACTGTAAAAAACCTGATAAAACGTCAGTTCCATGGCCGACAGGCTGGCTGATAAGTGCCGGGCGATGATCATGTAGACAGCCGCGCTGAAAATGGCGATCAGGACCAGACCGTTTCCCAGCAGGGAACTCTCGGTATAGGCAGGGTTATCATCGAAACCGGCGAGAAGTATCACTCCCAAAACCGAGAGAACCACACCTGCCCACTGCTGAAAACTCAGTTTTTCCTTGAGGGCAAATCTCGCAATGAGGGCAACGATGCCGGGTATGGCCGCTACCAGAATTGACGCGCTTGAAGCGGAAGTGTACTGCAATCCCAGGCTCTCGAATATGAAGTAGAGGGTCGGGTGAAAGAGCCCCATCAGGGCAAGTTTCAGATGGGTTTTCGGTTTCAGAGGCCTGAAGCGTCTGGTCAGAAGGATAAGCAACCCGAAAACCAGGGCAGCCCCCAGAAATCTGAAAAACACATAGGTAATGGGGGTAAAACCGGTCATTACGATTTTAATTGCCGGAAAGGAGCATCCCCAGAAGAGAATAGCGAAAAAGAGAGCGCTGTATACCTTAAGGGAAGAAACATTCCCCTGCACTGCTTCATATCCGGAGGCGGTAGAATCTGTTTTCATATGCCCCTATTTCTTTTCCCGAACTTCTTTCTTTTCTTCGAACTTCCTTTGAAGGAGCCGGTCAAGCCAGGTATAGATAAGCGGAAAAACCTCCGCCACATAGCCTTTCTTCGGAATCATAAAAAGGAAGGCCTGGTCTCTGTCGGGAACAACGGCGACATGCCGCAGATAGCCGGGGGAACCGATCTTTTCCTTCAGACCGATCAGCTGTCCCTTGATATCTTCATCCGCGTAATAGAGGAGAAAATCCTTTTCGCCCCAGCGGACCTTTTCCATCTGCAGGGATTCTTCGTTGGTGATCTTCGGGCCACGGAACCGGGAATACTTCTCCTCGATCAGGTGCCCCTCCGTCAGCAGGCCCATCGCTTTTTTCCCGAAAAAGAGAATCGCGAAGAGCCGGTCGTAGCGCATGGTCAGCTTTGAAAAAGGCAGATAGAGCCAGGATTGCCTGGGGAGAAGGGTGATTGTTGCGTCCACTCTGCGAAGGAAGGAATTCTTTTTCGGGATCAGATTTGCGTGATATCCCGTCTGACCGCCTATGGTGGTGAAATTCTGGTCCTTCGGTTTCAATGTGTCCACCAGAGCGTTTAAAGCTGATAGATAAATACGCTTATTCCCTCTCCTGCCCCAGCTGTAACCGAGGGTCAAAAGGATGGTAATCCCTATAAATAAATAGAAAATCGGCTGCTGTGCTACTGCTTCATTCAGCACTGTGAGTGCCCCCTTCGAAGGATGCGGTAATATCCGTATCCATAATATAACATGTCGGTTCGGTATGATTAATCAGAGGAACCCGTTCCACTCTAATACGAGGATACCCTTTTAAGAGTTCCTTTTCCACCCCTTCGACAATTTCGCTCTTTTCATCGTCTACCTTGTTGTGGAAAATCGTATCGATCGGCAGCTCCAGTTCGGTGATCCCCTCAAGCAGGCGCTGGGATTCCCGGAGGGACAGATAATCGGGATTGAATACCACAACTACCTGATTATCAGGACCGCGAATAAGATCCTGAACAGCACAGTATTTTGCCTTCATGGCGTAGAGTTTCTGAATAACCATGTCTTCGTCTTCCGTATACGCCAGTCGGGTCCCCTTCTCGTCGTAATTTCCTTTCAGCTTGTGGATAGTGTACCGTTTCTCCAGAATATCCTTGCGGATCTTAATAAGACGGTCAATCCAGGAAATGGTCAGACGCGGCAGTGCGAGTATACGCAGGGTGAGCCCTGTCGGGGGGGTGTCGAAAACAATGTAGTCGAAGTTTTCCTGCTCGTTTTCCAGGATCTTCTCCATCGAGGTAAGTGCCGCGTACTCTTCCACTCCCGGAGAATACTTCAGTATTTCAAAATAACTGTCAAAATTGATGGTGGTCAGATAGGAATAGACTTCCTGAAGAATCGACATGTTCGCCTTGATGTACTCCGCCGCGGACTTTTCCAGGTTTGTCTCCTGGAGGAAAAGGTTTGTGTCCTTGAACCTCTTCTTCCGATGTCCCAGTTTAAGATGGAATATATCGCCGAGGTTGTGGGCCGGATCGAAGGATACCGCAAGAACCCGGTTTCCCTTTTCCATAAGCTGCCAGGCCGCCGCGGAAGCCAGGGTGGACTTCCCGACTCCCCCTTTCCCAGTGAAGAAGATCGTTTTCATGAGTATGCCTTCTCTGTATGCATATTATTCAGTCTATGTCGAATGTCCCGACCATCTCAGCCAGGGTGTCGAAGGAATCTTTCGCGCGGGCATTCAACACTTTTAATTCATGTTCAAGATGAGGAAGGAGCTCCGCCGACACGAACGAAGGCGGCGACGGAACTCCCATAAAAGATCCCATCAGGAGGAGCATAAAGAGGTTTTCAAGCTCCTTCTGCTCGAACTCGGTCATCGATGTGACCTTGGCCCGATGGGCCTGATCCATGGCGGAAAAGAAAAACCGCACATAATGAAATATTTTCTTAAACATGCTGCTCTCTCTTCCGCCTTGTACGTCTATTAGGCCTCGGCCTCCAGGGGCTGCTTCTGAGATTTGATGAAGTCGATCAGGAAAATAATATTCATGATCAGCATCACGATCTCGATGATCATCACGGAGATACCGGTGGTCGGATTGGCGGCGATGGTGCCGGGAAGCACGACGACGGAGAACCATATAATGGCTGCCGTAACGGTGATCCACAGCAGATAGGCCGGAATCAGAACCATGTTGGCTTTTGTCTTGAGGCGCTTGGTTACCCAGGCGGCACCGGTCATCAGCGCGATCGCGGCGATCAGCTGGTTGGCCGAACCGAAGGACGGCCACAGGATGGTGAAGCTGCCGGTCCATGCCAGGTAGATACCAATCGCGGCAGGAATAGTTGAGGCAATCCACCGGTTGGTCAGGAAGTTAAAAGCACCTTCGTTCTTTTCCTTCAGGGGAAGGAAGATTTCAGAGAGGGTGTAGCGTCCCAGACGGTTGGTGGTATCGAGAGTTGTCATGGCAAAAGAAGCGACCCACATACCCGCGATAACTTTGACGATTTCAGTCGGCAGGAATCTGAGCCAAGTATCTGCAACCATGGCAGCATAGGAATTCGTGAAAGTTCCGGCAGCGCCGAAGCTTCCGTTCATCGCTGCAGCGTAGCGGTC
>Ga0272441_10005368_pt1 | contig 22354 bp, 18 predicted proteins | sample SSMProp6N_FD_193582 | JGI IMG/M metagenome (GOLD analysis project Ga0272441, IMG submission 193582) | Marine sediment archaeal communities from Little Sippewissett salt marsh, Falmouth, MA, United States - SSM-Prop-6N | ecosystem: Environmental > Aquatic > Marine > Wetlands > Sediment ... | reverse complement strand
TCGGTCCCCATGCTCTTGCGCACTGTGACGGGGATTCCGGCGGCCTCGAGCACGTCGTGGAATCGGCGAATCCGATCCTCGGGGCTTCGACGTGACGCGGAGTTCGGCGTCGCGTTGTACGGGATCAGATTCACGTGGCAGAGAAGCCCGGTGAGGAGTTTCGCGGCTGCCGCTGCGTTCGCTTCGGCGTCGTTCACGCCTTCGAGCAGCGCGATCTCGAACGTGACCCGGCGATGTGTGCGGTCGACGTAAGCTCGGATCGTGCGCAGGAGCGTCGCGAGCGGATACCGGCGGTTGATTGGGACGAGCTGGTCGCGCGTGCGGTCGTCCGCCGCGTGGAGCGAGACCGCAAGATTGACCTGAGGCGCGTCGGCCGCAAGACGTTCGATGGCCGGAGCGACGCCCGAGGTCGAGACGGTGAACGAACGCGCGCCGAGATCGAAGCCCTCGTGGTCGTTGAGAATGCGGATCGAGCGAATCGTGGGTTCGTAGTTGAGCAGAGGCTCCCCCATCCCCATGTACACGACGTGGGAGAGGCGTCGGCCGCGGGCGCGGAACCAGCGTGCGCTGTGGAGAACCTGCGCGACGATCTCGCCTGCGGTGAGATCACGGACGAAGCCGGCCTGCCCGGTGGCGCAGAACGGACAGCCGACGGCACAGCCGACCTGACTCGAAACGCAGACGCTCGCGCGGTCGGGGTACTCCATGGACACCGACTCGATCGTCTCTCCGTCGGCGAGTCGGAACAGGTGCTTGCAGACGGACCCGTTCTCGCCGGTTGCCTCCTCCACCGGTTCGAGCGTCGGGAACGGAAGATCTGCGGCGAGGCGCACTCGCAGTGGCAGCGGAATCGTCGTGATCTCATCGTAGGAGCTTGCGAGCGTTCGGTACGTTCCCTGCCAGATCTGCGCTGCGCGGTAGCGTGGAAGGTCGCTCAGCCGCTCTTCGAGTTCGTCGAGGCGCAGATCTAGGAGCGTCGAGCTAGGCATCGGCGGCGAGGAGCCGGGTGAACTCCTCCTCCGAGAGAATCTCGACGTCGAGGTCTCGGGCGCGCTCGGCCTTCGAGCCGGGGTCGCGGCCGACGACGACGTAGTCGGTCGCGCGACTGACCGAAGAGGAGACCGCGCCGCCGTGCGTTCGAACCAGCGACTGCGCCTTTGCGCGCGTCATCGTGTCGAGGGTCCCGGTGAAGACGAACCGCTTCCCGGAGAGGGAGCCCGAGGTGGGGCCGCGCGCCTCCATCGGGGCGATGTCGAGTCCGACCGACTGCAGGTCGCTGAGCGTGCTGCGATTCTCGTCGTTGCCGAAATAGCGGACGAGCGCCTCGGCCGTCTGGGGGCCGATGCCCTCGATCTGCGTGAGATCCTCCTCCGTTGCCTCGGTCAAGGCATCGAGAGATCCGAACGATCGGGCGAGGATCTCGGCCGTGGTGAAACCGACCTCGGGGATCCCCAACCCGAAGAGCAGGCGAGGGAGCGTGGTCGACTTCGCCCGCTCGATCGCCTCGAGAAGGTTCGCCGCCGACTTCTCGCCCATCCGATCGAGCGCGGCGACGTCCCCCCGATTGAGGCGAAACAGGTCAGCGAGGCCGTTGACGAGGCCCTGCTCGAACATCTGCCTGGCGAGCTTCGGCCCGAACCCGTCGACGTCGAGCGCAGCCTTCGAGGCGAAGTGAAGGAGGGATTGGACCATCCGCGCGGGGCAGGCCGTGTTCAGGCAGCGGTGGGCGACCTGGCCTTCGAGGCGGACGGCGGGCGATCCGCAGACCGGGCAGGTCTTCGGCATCACGAAGGGGCGTTCCTCGCCCGTGCGCTGCTCCGGCAGGGTCTTGACGACCTGCGGGATCACGTCGCCTGCACGTTGGACGACGACCATGTCGCCGATCCGAAGATCCTTCGCCTGGATCTCGTCCTCGTTGTGAAGGGTGGCGCTCGAGATCTCGACGCCGGCAACGCGAACAGGCTCGAGGACGGCGACCGGCGTCATCACGCCAGTGCGCCCCACGCTGACCTCGATGTCGAGAAGCCGGGTCACTTCCTGGGCCGCCTTGAACTTCGCCGCGATCGCCCACCGAGGGCTGCGGCTGATCTGCCCAAGCTGCGCCCTCGCGCCGAAATCATCGACCTTGAGAACGACGCCGTCGGCTTCGTAGGAGAGCGACTCCCGCTCCGACTGCAGGCGCGTGTAGAACGCAATGGCGTCGTCGATTCCATTGCAGACGGCGAAGAGCGAATTGACGCGAACGCCGAGCTCCGAGAGCGTCGCGAGGAGTTCCTCTTGAGAGCCGATCGAGATCCCGCGAGTTCGACCGATGTCGTACCCGTAGAACCAAAGCGGTCGCTCGGCGGTCATCCGCGAATCCAGCTGGCGGAGGGAGCCGGCGGCGAGGTTTCGGGGATTGGCGAACGGCGGCTGTCCGGCAGCCTCCCGCGCTCGGTTGAGGTCGACGAGGGCTGCCTTCTCGATGTAGACCTCACCGCGCACTTCGAGAAGAGCCGGGGGCTTCGCGGCGCGAAGCCGCAGGGGAATGCTGCGGATCGTCCGGAGGTTCGCGGTGACGTCCTCGCCGACCAATCCGTCTCCGCGCGTCGATCCGGACTCGAAGCGGCCGGATCGATAGACGAGTTCGACGGACAGGCCGTCGAGCTTCGGCTCGGCGACGTAACGAACGACGTCCGCGTCGAGCGCCGCGCGGGTCCGCCGGTCGAAGTCCCGGAGGCCCTGCTCGTCGAACGCGTTGGCAAGGCTGAGCATCGGGATCTCGCGCCTGACGGACGCGAACCCGTCCGACGGAGCAGCACCGACACGCTGCGTCGGCGAGTCGGGCGTGATCAGTTCGGGGTGTGCCTCCTCGAGTGCTCGTAGCCTGCGGAAGAGAGCGTCGTACTCGTCATCGTCGATCTGCGGAGCGTCGAGCACGTAGTAGAGGTGGTTGTGATGCTCGATGGCCTCGCGGAGTTTGCGAATCTCGTTGCTTGGTTCTTTCGTCATGATCGGCAGAGGAATCATACGAGAGGCGTTTGCGGATGAACAAGGAGCCGGCGAGTCCCCGGCGGTAGGGACGGACGTCCAAATTGATAACGAATAGGTTCACTGTTATAGTACGATGGTTGCATGTAGATGCGCTGGTTCTCGGGTGGGTGCGGATGGCGAAACGATGCCGATGAAGAGCGAATGGCAGAAGCGACGAGCGCGGCGCACGTCCGATCGGGCGTCCCGCGGTCGCCTCCCGGCCGTTCGCCTTCGCTTGCGGGGAAAGCGCATCGATCCATTCGCACACTGGTCATCCTGCTCAGGCCTTCTGGAGGCGCTCGTCGACACGCTCGTCGAGCGTCCAGCGACATCCCCTTGCGACGAGGCGCTCGCGTCCATGATCTCAGGGCTGCTCGAGGCGACTGGATGTGCGGTCCTTGCGTTTGAGCCGTGCGACGGGCGCGCGTCGCTCGTGACGGCCTCGGGAACCTGGGAATCACGCGACCTGCACGAGGATTTGCAGGACGCCGGGCTGGAATGGGCGCAGGCGCTGTCCGACGAACCGATGCTGGCGTCGAGCGGACGGCGGGGCATCGGTCTGCGCGTGCCGCACGCGTACGGTCGCTCGACGGCGACCGCCGTCGCGTTTCCGATCTTCTGCGGCGGCGAGCGAATCGCCGCTCTGCTCGTGACATACGATGTGCGAAGGTCGTACGGTTCATCCTTCTTTGCAGCCAGCAAGCTCCTCGTGGGTGCCGTCGGGCTGCATCTCTCGAACGGGCGGCTTGCCGTCGCGTTCCGCAAGCAAGGAGAACGGGTCAGCCGCCTGCGGAGCGACGTAGAGCGGATGGCCGTCCTTCTGCGGAGGGGCAGCGACGCGCCACCGTCCGGATCAGGCGGACTCCGCGTTTCGTGAGTTGAGGTCCGATGCAATCTCGATCAGCGTTTCCGCATCCACGCCATCGGCGGAGAGGAACCAGAACGTCCCGTCACGCTCCCATGAGACATCGAACATCTGCGCCGGCCGTTCGGGATTCGATGTCGGCATCTGTGATCCGCGGTCGAGCCGTCGGCCTGTCAATGCGCCGATCTTGACCTCGTCTCCTTCCTCCGCCAAGCGCGCTTTCCTGCGAGCCATCGCTCGTGAGAGGTAGTTGCCGGCCCGCAGCGTGACGAGCGAAGAGGTCGTGGCAAACGAAGCGACCACGTACGCGCGGTCCGAATCGGTCTCGGCAAACAGGCCGGCGCTGCGGTGCGGGCTGAGACCATGATCCGGGAGCGCATCGAGATTGCACCGGAAGGGAGTCTCGTCAGGCAGTGCATCGACCGCCACATGCATCTCCCGGAAGAGACGTGTCCCTTCGGGCGGCGCAAGATCGAAGGCGTCAGCAGGGGGTGGCCCGGCTCGCACGCGCTGGTACGAGATCGTGATCGGGTGGCTCGCGGGGAGGATGGAGCCGACGATCGAATCGGCAATGGGGAAGAACTGGATTCGGTTCGGGAAGAGCGACTCCTCGTCGAACGCGATGACGGCTCGACGAATCGGGAAGGACACTGCCCGCAGCAACTGCGAGCGGTGCGCGGTCTTCGGTTTGAGCCCGATGAGAAGAGACGGCCTGCCGTCGATCGTCTCGGTCCCCGCGTCTCGCACGAGGAAGTCATGGGTCAGCGTCTCGAGAAAGCCAAGCTCACAAAGGACCTGGTACCCTGGAATCGGTTCGGCAACGTGCCGCCCTGAGCGGAGGACAGCCGTCCCGGATCCTGCGTCCAGGAGAAGCGATTGCCGTCCGTCGAAGGCGAGCGTCATACCTGTCAGTTCCTCGGGGACGAACGGAACACCATGGGCGAGCCGTTCCTCGAGATCGTTGAACGGGTTTGCGTACGTCGAGTACTCGACGGAGCAGCGGTCGGGCTTCGCGAATCGGATCCTTGCTGTGGCCTCGATCGTGCCCGCATGAACGGTCTGGGTCGCGTCGAATCCTTCGAGATCGTCGAACGCCCGCGACGCGGCTTTGGCGACGTCTGCAGCGGAGTGTGACATGGCGGATCCCCCGTGTGCTGTACGTTGTGGGAACGATTATACCTGCAGTTGGGAAGGGGAGTCTCCAGCGGAAGAGGTCCCTGTCCCAATGTCACACTGAGACTCGTGGGTAGTGCGTAGAGGGGAAGTGTGGCGAGGTGACGAACGTCCCGGTGCGGCGGGGAGTCCGCAACCAATGGGCAGTTTGCGAACGAGGTCTCTCGTGTAGATTCCGAGAAAACCCCGTTCACATCCGCGGTTGAACCGAGAGATCGAGCAGCGGCTTCAGGGACAGGCGACACTTGACGTACGCGGAACGATTCCTGTATTCCTAGGGGTCGCGTCGGGGGGGCGCGGGGAGGCAGGGCATGGGAGTACGAAGCGACAAGGTTCTCGATACCGTGATGCTCGAGAGCTTGGCGGTCATCGCAGCAGCGAATGACCGCTCTCTTGTTGAGGAGCTCAACCGCGCCGTTGAAACGTACGTTCTCAACGAGATTGCGGCGCAAGGGGAAGGCGGACTCCTCAGACGTGTGCTTGCCAGAACCGGCGAGTCGGACTAGGGCTAGTCAGCGGGCGCTTCCTTCTCTCTCACCCTAGGCGTTCACTTCCTTTGAGGGTCGCTCCTTCGCTCGATACACTCGAAGTCTCCATGTGATTCAGAGGGGGTCTACGTGAAGGATCTTGGGCTTTGGCTCATTCTAGGCGCTGCGCTTCTGGCGATCGCGGGGGGACTCATCGGATTCGGCGAACGGCCGCCTGAGCCTGCTCCTGCATTCAGCCTCGTCAGCCTCGACGGCGAAGTCGTCTCTCTGTCCGACTACCGAGGACAAATCGTCCTTCTCGATTTCTGGGCGAGCTGGTGCAAGCCATGTCGCACGACGTTCCCGGCAGTTCACGCGCTCGCTGAGGAGTACGCTGACCGCGGGGTCGTCCTCCTCGTCGTCAGCCTCGACGCGAGCGAGGAAGACTCTCGCGATCACCTACTTGCGGAAGGGTTCCCGACGGACAACGTCCTGTGGGGTTCCCTGGAGGAGGCGCGGGCGGTGCGGAACTTGTACGGCGTCGTCGGCATTCCGCACACGTTCGTCATCGATCGCGACGGACTCATCCGCTTCGACGGATACCCGAGGAATCTGACGGGCGCGGACGTCGAGCCCTGGCTGTAGCGAGAGGCTCGCGGGATCCGCTGAGGAAGTCCTGAGCGTCTGCGGCTCTTGGATCTGCGGCCGTTCAACACGTCCGATCGCGTGCCATTGACAGCCCGCCGTGGTTTGCTGTCCACTTCCCGTCGGCTTGCGAAGTCCGAGCCGTATTGAACCGAGGCTGCCGGTGGTGGGACTAACGGGTTGAAGACACCGCAGGAGATGCGCCCGGTGGAGAACCGGGCTACGTGCCCGCACTCCGCAGGTCTCAATGGACCCGGCGTGTAGGATGAGAGCCGGCAAAGGAGAGGTTGTGCTTTCGGATCGGCAGCTGATCGCGCGGGTGGCGGCGGAGGACGAGGACGCATTTCGAACGCTCTACGAGCGGTTCTCCGATCGCGTGTTCCGTTACTCGTTCACGCTTCTTCGCAATCAGCACCTGGCCGAGGAAGTTGCGCAGGAAACCATGATCGCCGTGTGGAAGAGCGCAAGTCGGTTCGCTGCCCGCTCGAAAGTGTCGACGTGGATCTTCGGGATTGCCCGCAACAAGGCATTCGATCTCGTCCGGAAGGAGAAACGCGGCGAGCGGCTTCCAGACGGGCCGCTCGTCGCGCCGGATCCTGCACCCGGGCTGCTCAAGCAACAAGTCGTCGCCGGTGCGATGGCCGAGCTGCCGGAGCCGCAGCGCGAGGTCGTCTTCCTCACGTTCTACGAGGGACTGTCCTACGGCGAGATCTCTGCGATCCTGGGGATCCCTGAGGGAACTGTGAAGTCTCGGATGTTTCACGCGAAGCGGAAGCTTGCGGAGGCGCTGACATGAAGGACTGCAGCTGGACTCGTGAGATGATCCCTTGGTACGCGAACGGGACGTTGTCGCCGGAGGAGACGCGAGATGTCACGGCGCACATGGCCGAGTGCCAGTCGTGCCGAGAGGAACTCGCGCTCACCCTGAGGCTGAAAGTTGGCGTCGAAGAAGAGCTGAGGACCCTCCCGCGGCTTCCGGAGCGTGCGTGGAAGCGAGTCGAGGCGGAAGTGAAGGGCAGACCGATCGCGCAAGTCGACGTCGGTTCGTTCCTGCTCGGATTTTCGCTTGGCGCGAAGCTTCGGCGAGGTACGATGCCCGTTCGCGGCGATCTGAAGGTCCTGGGAAGAAACGTCTCGTTGTTCAATACAGAGAGAGGAGGACGAAGTGAGCGACAACAGTGATCTCGTCAAGAGCGTCGGTGATCTGAAGGAGGTTCTTGGCGTTGTGACGGAGAAGGTGCCCGATCTTCTCCGAGGCCTCAGGGACATCCTGTACTCGCCCGAGGCGGCGGAGAACATGGCCGGCGCGGTTGCCACCTTCTACAAGAAGCTCATGGAGGCGGGGATCCCCCCGGAAGAGGCGATGGACATGGCCAAGGGGTATATGATCAACCTGCGTGAGCTGATGGGTGGCAAGGGAATCAACATCGGCAACTTCATGGGCAAGGAGAAGGAGGAAGACTGAAGCGCGTTCTTCGCGGCATCGCTGTCGCATTCCTCATCGGAAGACTGCTCCTGCGCCTGCTGGCGGGGGTCATCGGCACGGTCGTTCGCGCTGCCATGGCGCAGCGCGCGTTCCGCCGGGTCCTTCGCAGGCAGGGCCTTCCGGCGGACGTCGTGGACGAGCTGGCCGGAACGTACCGAGCGAGGCTGAGTCTTCGTGAGCTCATTCACAGCTAGCGCACGCCGCCGAGGGTCGAGGTTTGTTGCCCCTCCTGCGTAGCGATACACTAGGCGTCACTTCGGGACGTGGCGCAGCCTGGTAGCGTGCTTGCATGGGGCGCAAGAGGTCCCCGGTTCAAATCCGGGCGTCCCGACCAGGGGTCGCACTCGTGCGACCCCGTTTCGCTGCTTGAGTCCTACTGAACGACGAACGCGTCGATCGGGTTGTCGCTCGGCGTCAGGAAGACCTCGTCGTCGATGATCGACGCGACGGGCACCGCTTCGACACGCATCACATCGTCGGCAACTGTGAACCGCAGGTAGTGAAGAACGCCGTACCGGCTGAACACGAGGCCGGACACACGGTTCTCAGCCGAGTCGACGAGAGGGCCTCCCCCTCCGCCCGTCGTGATGTGGTGAATGCCCTTGCAGTAGATGTGCTCGTAGCCGCCCACGGACGCGCTGGCAAGGACGTCGACGTCGAACTCGGCCAGCGCCGGCTCCCAAAGCGCAACAAGACCCTCGTTGGCTCCGTCCGGCGATCCCGAGTGATACAGTCCCTCCGAGCTCAGAACGACGCAGAGCGGAGCATCCGCTTCCCGCAGAGTCCGACGCAGCCACGTGAGCTGCTCCTGCGCGCGAGTGGTCTCCGGGTCGTCGAGCGACCCGTCGAGGCCGACGAGCAGGACGTCCCCGAACCGGAACGACCACCACTGCTCCCCGGCCGTTCCGCCTCCTTGGGGAAGGGCGAACGTCTCGAAGTAGGGCGTCTGGTCATCGACATTGCTCCCGACGACGGCGACGTAGGGGATCGATCGAGAGAGATCCGAGATGGCCCAGTGGAAGTTGGCGAGGCGCTCCGAGGTGTAGGCATCCGTCAGCGCTCCGACGTGCGCGACGAACGCCGCGCCGGCTTCGTCACGGGCGATGGCATCGGCCACCAACTTGTGCCGGTCGGGAAAGGAACGCGTATTGCCGTAGACGATGAAGCTGAACGAGCGGATGTCCGGACCGGACGTGCGGAAGGAGCCGATTCGCGTCGGGTAGACGGCGTCTCCCTCGTAGGCAATCAGCTGATAGCGGTACTCGGAATCCGGTTCGAGACCGGAGATCCAAACCTCCGCGTGGCCCTCCTGGCGGTCGAACGTCAGCGTATCCGTCCACACGCCGCTCGCATCGTAGACACCGGCGAGGGCGTAGTGTAGGTCGACGCTGACCTGTCGCGACGTCTCCCACGAGACAACAGCGACATCGTCGGCGATGGCTCCCAGGGAGGGTCCGCTGACCCAAGGGGTTGAGGTTTGCGCCCAAGCGGCGGTCGAAATCAGTACGACGAGGATCCCGGCGGCTCCCAAGCGATGGACTCGCACGTTCCCCCACCTCCTTCCACCCGATGACATGAGATCGAAACCCCTGTCGATCGATTCTGACATGGAATGCCCCGCCGGGTCAATCCGGCGGCGGACACGATTGCGCTCGAAGCTCCGGGAGGGCGCCCATCGAGCAACTCCGATGGGCGCCCTCTGCTTGCCGAACTCGTCGGTTACGGCGATGGGACGGTGGCATCGTGGAAGTCAACTTCGTAGATGCGGGCCGCCCACAGGCCATAGGCGTCATTGTGTGCGCGCAGTCGGACTCGCGTGACCAGTCCTTGCGTGAACGCAACCTCCGTCCAGCGGTACTCACGCTCGACCTTGCCGTCGAACACGTCGATCCACTCTCCGTCACGCTCGACATCCACGTCCCAGGAGAGGATGTTGCCTCCGACATTTGAGGAAGGCATGAAGCGGACCTTGTCCGACTGGAGGCCGCTAGCCGGCGCGTCGAAGAAGAGGAACGGCGTCCATTCTCCGGAGTCAACGGACGCTCTTGCTGCTGTGCCGGCGTCCTCGTCATAGGCATTATCCTCGCTTGTCCACTCTCCAGCTGGATCCTGATCATCGACTGCTGAGATCCATCCAATGTCCTCCGAGGAGATCACCGTGACAGTCTGAGCGTACGAGTCGGTTGCGCCCTGGTTGTCGGTGACGGTGAGCGTCACGGTGAACGAGGCGTTGCTGGCGAACGCGTGGCTCGGTGTCGCGCCAGAAGCCGTTCCGCCGTCGCCGAAGGTCCAGGCGTACGAAGCGATGCTTCCGTCCGGGTCATACGAGGCGGATCCGTCGAACTGCACTGTATCACCGACCACGGGGGACGGTGGGGCGAACGTGAACGTCGCGTTCGGCGGCTGGTTCGCGGGCGGCAGTTCGACCAGGGTGACCTGAAGCGTGGTCGTCTGCCCGGCCGTGATCGTCACCTGACGGGTCTCCGTCTCGTATCCCGATTTCGAGATCTGAACCGTATGCGTACCAGCGGACACGTTGCCGTACGTTAGCGGGCTCGATCCGATCAGCGTTCCGTCGAGTCGGACGGTCGCGTTGGACGGGAACGTGACGACCTCGAGCGTTCCGGTCGTCGGCGCCTCCGGAAGGATCTCGTAGCTCAGCGTATCGAATGCCCAGTTGCCGGGGCCCGCGAGCAATTGCATCGATGCGATGACACTGTCCCGGAACGAGCCGGGGTTCGTGCTCAGCGTCGGGAAGCCGAAGTAGAAGGATGTCGGGAACTCCGGCGGCGGGCTGGTCGAGGCGAACAGGTACAGGCTCTCGGTTCCGACCGGCTCGGAGACTCGTAGCGTGTAGAAGCCTCCGGGCACCGTGCGCGTCCCGGCGGAGACCGGGTTGTCGTGCTCGAAGATGTTCGGGTAGAGCAGGATCACGCGATTGTCCGGTGTCACCTCGCAGAGGTAGATGTACGCGGTTCGGTTCGTCGTGATCGTTGCGACGAGAGACTCTCCGACTTCGTACGTGCTCTTCGGCAGTGATACCTGAGCCGACAGCGCGGGCGCTGGCTGTCCGACCGTCACGAACGCGCTGTCGGACGACTGACCTCCGGGCCCCATCACCGTAAGGACGGCGGTGTACGAGCCGGCCGAGGTGTACGTGTGCGTCGGCGTGGCGCCGCTTGCGGATCCACCGTCTCCGAATGTCCACACGTAGCTCGTGATCGATCCGGTCGACGCGGAGCCGTTGAACGAGATCGGCTGGCCTGCCGTTCCCGTGTATGGTCCCCCGGCTTCGGCGACGGGCGCAGGCGTCGAGCCTGTCACGACGACGCTTCGGGTGTTGTTCGTCTCATTCGATTCGCTGACCTGTCCGAGATCGTCCGCGGTGACCGTGAACGTCTCGCTCGAGGATGCCAGTGGGAGAGCGAGCGAAAGGGTTCGCGATGCGCCGGCCGACAAGCTCGAGACGTAGGTGGCGTTCGACGACGAGGACCCCTGCAGCCCGAGCCGGAACGACCCTGCGCTTGCGGTGCCGATGTTCTGAACGGTGAAGGCAAACGTGACCGACTGGCCGATCGTCGGGTTCGAAGGAGCGAACGTCAGGCTGGTGACGGTGAGATCCGGTGCGGCCGCCGCCTGCACGACGATCTGCTGCGAAGCGACGCCGGTCGCACCGTCGTCGTCGGTGACGACGAGCTGAGCGGTGTACGTGCCGGCGGTCGTGTAGCTGTTGAAGCTTGTGCTTCCGGTTGCCGTGTCGCCATCTCCGAATGTCCACGCGTAACTGACGATCGTCCCGTCGGGATCGCTCGACGCACTACCGTCGAACGAGATCCACTGGTTCGGCTGGGCGGGATTCGGCGAGGCGGAGAAGGACGCGTTTGGCGACTGGTTCGCCGTCGCAACGACACTGACCGCCCTCGTTTGCGAGCCGGTCGCGCCGTCGTCATCGGTGACGGTGAGCTGCACCTGGTAGGTCGCGGGCGTTGAGTAGACGTAGCTGGTCGTGACCCCGGTGGCGTCGATGGTTCCATTGCCGTCGAGATCCCACTGATACCCGAGAATCACTCCGTCCGAGTCGGTGGACGCGGACGCATCGAACGTCACGATCGTTCCGACGCCGGCGGGCGACGGCGAGAAGGTGAACGAGGCGACGGGCGGCAGGTTCGCCGGAGCCGGCGCCTGGAGTGACAGCCTGCCGTTGCCGTACTGGTTGGCGCTTCCCATCGGGATCGTTTGCGAGAGAAGAAGACTCCGCAGTGCAGGCTTGCTCAGCGACGGCTGCTGAGATAGAAGCAGTGCGGCGGCTCCGGAGGCATGCGGGGCAGCTCCGGACGTGCCGGGGAACGTCGTGTACGGAGACGTCCCGGTGGTCACGTTGTCGGGGGCCACCAGGTCCGGCTTCGTCCTTCCGTCGTTCGTCGGCCCCTGTGAGCTGTACGGCTCCAGCGGCCCGGTCGTGTAGCTGGCTTGGTCGATGGCTCCGACGGCGACGACCTCGGCGGCGTTCGCCGGTGCGAGGATCGAGCTCGAAGCAACGGCCGGTGCAAGCGTCTGGCTGACGCTGTACAGCTCGAGGCTTCCGGCGCCTGGTCCCTGGATGCGCACCGTGTAGGTGCCGCTCGCGGGTGCGGCGAGCTGAATCGACTCCGTCGGCTCCTCGACGCCGGTCTGGTATTTCGTCGAGGAGGCGACGACGCCTCCGCCGGAGTCGTACAGGTAGAGGTCGAAGTCGGTCGAGGCGCCGGACCACTCATCCCACGTCAGGTAGAGAATGATCTGCGAGCCGGCGTTCGCTTGGAGCGTGATCGTCGTATCGAGCCAGCCGTCCGAGTTGCCGTCGACGAACGACCCTTCCCAGTGACTCTGGGCTTCGTTTCCTGCGGCGTTGACCCAGAGGATGCCTCCGGTCGTTGCGCGCCGGGCGATCGTGGGAATCGTTCCCGTTCCGTCGTAGAAGTTCGTGTTGTACCAGCCGAGCGAGTGGTTGATGATGTCGATGCCGTTCGAGAGGCAGTACGTGACGGCCTGGTCGAGGTCGATCTCGTCGGCGATCTTGATCAGGTGGAGCTCGGCGTCCGGCGCGATGTCGTGGATGACTTCGGCGACGGCCGTCCCGTGGGAGTACCCGTTCATGATTCCCGTGCCGGTCAGGTCGTTCTGGACCAGCGAGACCGGGAGGTCTCCGCGCGCTTGCGCCTGCGTCAGGCCGACGAATCCGAGATCGATGACGGCGATCTTGACGCCCGAGCCGGTGATGCCGGCGCTGTGGAACGCGTCGGCGCCGATCAGTGCCGTCCCTTCGGTCGGCGTGCCGAGCGGGAACGGAACGTACGGTGCGCGAACGAAGGAGACCGTTCCCAGCTGTGACGCGAGAGACGACAGGTCTGTCACGGACACAGTCACCTTGACGAGAGACGAGGACGCGTCGATCGCTGCCTGGCTCACGCCGAGGCTCGACAGTGCGGCCACCGTCGACGTCGCGCTCGTGCCAGCTCGGGGCTCGAGGACGACGGTGACGGTTCCCGCGGTCGACGAGAACGGAATGCCGAAGGTGCTTGCGATCGTTTCCAGGGCCGCTCGGGCCGAAGAGGGAAGAGCGGTCGCGATCTGCGACGCGGCCGACGAGACACTCGCTTCGGCGGCCGCGATGAGGGCGCCGAGAGCGCCGTCGACCTTCGGGTTGTGGTCGGACCGAGACATCTTCTCCTTCGTCACTGCCGCAACGGCGACCTCCGAGGCCTGCGAGGGAAGCGTCGGCGTCCGTGCGCTCGCCTGCGCTCCGCCGGCGGTGATCAGAAACGCGAGAGCGGCTTCACGGTCCTCAGGCCATTCGAGAACGGCGAGAAACCAGCCGGAGGCAAACGGCAGGGGAATTCCGATCGGCCTGCCGGAGTAGGTCGAGACGGACAGACCGGCGGCCTCGAGTTCCGAGGCGACGTCGGAAAGGTCGACGACGTAGCGCGACAGGCTTCCGCCCCAGCTGTCCGGAATCATGAAGAAGTGGTGCGCCCCCGAACTCGTCCACGCCTGGAACACGACCTGCTGGGCGACGCTCCCTTGCGCGTACTCCTTCACGGAGACGCTGATTCCCGTTTGCCGATTGAAGTCGGCGATGACCGAATCCCAGGACGCGCTTGTCCCGCGGTCGATTCCGACGACGAAGGTCTCCTGGCCCACGACGGCGAGTGCTCCGATGCCGACCAGAACCAGCGCGAACAGAATTCGTGTCTTCATGGGTTCCTCCTACGGGATGACAGGAACGTAGGGTAGCCTGACGAGGCCGACGCTGCTGTCGGTGGCGAGAGACAGGAGCAGATCGACGGGTAGCGACAGCTCGACGAGGGATTCCGAAGAGCTCGCGACGAACGCGTCGAAGCTTGCGGGCAAAGCGGCTCCAGGCAGAATCTCGGCGACGACGGAGACGCGCAGTCCGACGAGCGTCATTCCCTTCGTGGCAGCGAATGAGAACCAATCCTCCGAGACAGTGAGCCAATACAGGTCGGACTCGACCCTAGCATTCGCCGGCGGCATCGGTCCCTTGAGGCTGCTTGACGAGTATTCGGCGTATCCGAAGTCGACTTCGTTGCTGATCACGCCGATCCGTTCCAGTTCAACGAGAACGGCGAAGACGTCGTCGAGGCTCTGCGCGTCGTGCGGAGAGAAGACAAGCTCGAGGCCGTCGGCCGAGGGGCGGACGGCGTAGGTCGATCCGTCTCCGGCGACGCGAAGGAGGAAACGACCCTCGTCGATGACGAGGAGGTTCGCGCGGCCGAGAAGCGTGTCGATCGGCTCTACGGCGAGCGCCTCTCCTTCGTAGGCGACGACGCTCGATCCGTCGTGTCGGACGACCGTGAACCCTTCCGCGCGGGCTGTTTGCTCGAGCGCCTCGACGGCGACTTGGGCGCCGCCGAGCGGGAAGATGTAGTAGTTGCCGGGTGTGAACGTCAATGCCTCGCCGACACTGAGAAAGACTGCAACGGCGACCAGCAAGGCGGATGCGGCGAAAACGACAGCGATTCGCCTGATGTTCATTCGTGCCTCCTTTTCCCTTTCAGCCATTGGGGCCTTGTGTACACGATACGTACACGAAGAGTGCGTCCCAAGTTCCGCACGGCCCTGCTACTCCTCGCGGAATCCGAACTCGCGAAAGACCTCGTCGAGGTCGCACGCGCAGGCGCTCTCGAACGCGGCAAGGAGCGCGTCGGCCGAGGCGATTCTGGCCAGATGGGACGAGTAGTAGGAGGCAAGCGCACCGAAGAAGGCATCGTCGCCGATCTCGTTTCGGACGGTCTGGAGAAACAGCGCACCGCCGTCGTAGACGAACGCGCTGTATGTCGACGAACTGGGAAACGCACAGGAGCTATCTCCTAAAGAGAGTTCCTGAGCGCCGCGCTGGGCGGCACCATAGCTTTGCACCCAACGGGCGCGCTCGGAAAGGGCGGAGGTCGAACTCCGGTGTGCCGCAAGGTAGACGTTGGAGAAGAACGTGGCCATGCTCTCGTCGAGCCACGGCGCGTCGTACGGATCATTCCCCACCGTGGCGTAGAACCACTGATGCGCCATCTCGTGAGACACGATGATGTCGAAGAACGTGCTGTAGGGATTCTGGGCATACGTCTCGGAGACGAGGATCAGGCCGGTGAACTCGACACCGGCCACGCGTTGCAGAGGAACTTCCACGATCTCGACCTCGCGATAGGGGAGGTCTCCGACACGGGATTCGTAGAGATCGAACGCCTCGAACCCGATCTCGAGCGCTCGGGCCGCCGCCTCGCGGTCGAAGGGGGTGAAGTGCGCGAGGAGAGTTCTGCTCCCAGACTGCAGTTCCGCCAGTTCGTAGTCGTCGAGAAGCACGAGAGAGAAGTCTCTCGCCGACTCGGCGTGCAGCACGTGGGTGGCTCGATCCACGTCGCGGCTCGACGACTGAAGTGTCCCGGTGGAGGCGACGGACAGGCCGGGGGACGTTCGGAGCGTCACGGTGTAGTCGGCGGCATCGCCCCAGAGGCGATCGCCGATTCCGCACGACGGGGCGACCGGTGCGCCGTCGACGGCGAGGATCGGGTAGAAGGCTGTAAGCACGAACGAGTCGGCGTTCTTGGTCAGAATGCCGTATCCACTCCTCGCCGCGCTCGCCGTGGCGGGTGACGGCGCCGCTTCCCCGACGAATCGGAGCACGAGCGTTGCCGTTTGCCCGGGCGACAGCGCAGCAGGCAGGGGCAAGGCGAGCCAGGTCGGTTCCGTCTGCACGGGCAACGGAAGCGGAGTCTCCCCGATCGCGGCGTCGAGAACTCGAAGCGATGCCGCGCCGTAGAGGGTGGCGTCATTGGCGAACAGGTTCAGCGCGACGCGATCGATCGGCGCGTCACCGGGATTGGCGAACGTGAGATCCAGTGTCCCGGCAAACGTCCCGGCGTCCCAATCGACGTCGAGATCGATCCGGTAGTCGAGATCAGCGCTCGCGGACGCCGAGAGGCAGACGCTGATCGTGGCTACGGCGGCGAGAGCGAGAAGCATGAAGCGGCGTCGTCGGATGCGCATCCTCGGTTCCTCCTCGGTTCGGCAGACCTACACGCGACCGGAAGAGACGTGCCTTCGTGTCAGGAGGCGAGAAGTCGCTCGTACATCGCCTCGTACTGCGGAACGATCGCCTCGTAGTTGAAGTGGTCTCTGGCTCTTTGCCTCCCCGCACGTCCGACCTTGCGCCGCTCGGATTCGTCGCGCAGAAGCTCGATGGCGCGAGCGGCCATCCCCTCGACATTGCCGACGGGGGCGAGGAAACCGGTCACGCCGTCCTCGACGACCTCGGGGATGCCTCCGATGTCGCTCGCGATCACCGGGACGCCGCTCGCCATCGCCTCGAGCGCGACGAGCCCGAAGCTCTCCGTGCTGCTCGGAAGGAGGAACAGGTCGGCGGCGTTGAGGAGCGTCGCCACTTGGTCGACGACGCCGACGAACTTGACGCGGTCGAGCACGCCGAGTTCCTTCGCGGTCTTGTGCGCGACCGGGCGATCCGGTCCGTCGCCAACGAGAATCAGTCGGCTGTCGATCGCGTCGTTCACCTTGGCGAAGATGGTGACGACGTCTCGGATCCGCTTGACCGGACGGAAGTTCGAGATGTGCATCAGCGTCTTCCTGGATTCGCTCGAGCAGCGCGGGATGCAGGCGCACGGCTCGCCTTCGTGGCGTTCCGGGTCGATGAAGTTGTGGATCACCTCGAGGTCGCGGTCGACGTCGAACTGGCGATAGGTCTCGTCTCTGAGCCAGTTGGAGACGACGGTCACCGCATCGGCGCTCTCGATGGCCATGCGCGTGACCGGCTTGAACGACGCGTTGTTTCCAACCAGCGTGATGTCCGTGCCGTGAAGCGTCATGGCCACCTTCAACGGCCGGTCGGCGAGGATCTGCTTGGCGAGCAGCGCCGCGGTTCCAAACGGGACCGCGTAGTGCGCGTGCAGAACGTCCAGCTCTTGGAGTTCCACCACCTCCGCCATCTTCGACGCGAGGGCGAGGGTATACGGGAAGTGCTTGAGAAGCGGGTACTGCTCGATCTCGACCTCGTGATAGCTCACACGCTCCGGCAGCGAACCGAGCCGAAGCGGCGCCTCGTAGCTGATGAAGGAGACCTCGTGGCCCCTCCCCGCAAGATGCTTTCCGAGTTCGGTGGCGACGACGCCGCTGCCGCCGTGGGTTGGATAGCAACAGATCCCGATGCGCACGGGTTGCCTCCGTTTCTAGAAGGTCTGGAAGTCCAGCTGAAGGGGGTCGTCGGCTCGCAGACGGCCGCGGATCACGAACCCCTCTCCGTAGCGGACGCCGATGAGAGATCCATAGTACGCGCAGCGGCTGCGGATTCTCCAGTCGGTCTTCGGAGACGTCAGATCCGTCTGAGGATCGGGTGAGGCGCTCGCCGTGAACTGCGTGGAGAACGCGTAGATCGACTCCATCTTCCGCTCGAACTGGTCGGTGATGTCGACGATGAACGTAGGCTCGAAGTCGGCCCAGCCGACGAAGTAGAAGAGCCGGTTCGGCCGGTGCGGCTCGTGGTCCGTCTCGAAGCGTCGCAGCCCGGCGAGGAACGCCGCCTCGTAGACCAGGTGAGAAGCGGACTCGTGATCGGGGTGCCGATCGATCCAGTACGGGAGGAAGACGGAGTCCGGCTTCCACCTGCGGATCGCCTCGACGACCGCACGCTTCGCGTCGAGATCGGCGCGGACGTGACTGTCGGGGAGGCCGAGGTTCTCCCGCGCGACCAGTCCGAGGATCTTCGAGGCCGCGGTCGCCTCCGCCTCTCGGGTCTCGACCGTGCCGCGTGTGCCCGACTCCCCGCGCGTGAGATCGACGACCGCGACGCGACGGCCCGCGTCGGTCAGCTTGAGCAGCGTGCCGCCGCAGCCGATCTCCACGTCGTCCGGGTGTGCACCGAAGGCCAAGACGTCGACCGGCTTCATGCTCCTCCTCGGATGGTCGTGAGCCAGTGGGCAAACCGGTCCGGACGATCCGAACCTGGCAAACGCTTGAGCCATTCTACTCCGAACTGCGAGGCGACATGGACGAGTGACAGCACGCGCTCCTGGGGCTTTGCCGCCGGGCGAACGAGCGGCAGGAGGCGGCGAACGCGCTTCGCGGAGACGCTCCGTTGCCCCAGGTCGGTGCGGCGCGCGCGCTCCTCGAGACGGTCGAGGCTCTCGGCCACGTGATCGGCTGTCTGCCGCCAACGGGGCTCAAGGCTCGGATCAATCGCGAGAAGCTGCGGGCGAAGCTCCTCGAGAACCGCGCGCACGCCGTCTCGCGCGCCGTCGAATGCGGACCGGACAGACGGGGAAGCGGCCGCCTCGAGGATTGCGTTGGGGTCGAAATCATCGCGGAATAGCCGTTCGACGGGGATGCCGAGGGTCTCCACCAGTTGCCGGTCGGCGTCAGCCAGAAGCGTGTACCCGCTCCGCGGCGCGGCGATCGGCTGAGGTACCCCGAACAGCTCGTAGAGCGGCCTCAGCAGCGCGTGATATTCGATCTCGCCCGGGCCGAGCACGTTGGCGACCGTTGGGAAGAGGCGGTCGGCAAGGATCGGCCGGAGGGCCGCGTCCGGGGAGTAGTTGCTCGGTTTCTCGAGGGCGCGGTCGATGTGATCGGCGGGACGGACGACGCGCACACGGGCACCGGTCTCGTCGAATCGGAACAGCGTGCCGGCGCGATCGGCGTCGAGAAGCGGTTCGTAGCCGGCGGCTCGGACGGACTCGGCGCCGTCGCGGAGAGCCCGCGTGACGTCCTCGTCGCGCCGCAGCGCCTCCTGGAAGAACGGGCCACAGAGCGGGCGGACGACCCGCGGCTCGACCAGGACCAACCCTTCGTCGGCGAAGAGGCGTGACCAGATCCGTGCGTGCCACGTCCCGTAGTCGTTGTCTTCACCCGGTTCGAACGGGATGCGGGCGTCGTCTGAGAGGCGCGCAAGCGCTTGTTCGGCGGCGTCGGCGACCTCGGGGGTGATCGGAAGCTCCTCGATCGGTCGTCCGCGTTCTCGCCAGTCGAAGGAGATCGTGCGGAGTGCGCCGTCCTCCTCGAGGAAGACGGCCCGGTTGATCTCGGTGAAGTCGTGATCCTCGGTCGCGATCCAGAAGACGGGGACAACGGGAATCGACAGCGTCTCGGCAAGCCACGAGGAGAGCCTGACGATCGACAGGATCTTGTAGACGGTGTAGAGCGGCCCGCCGAGGAAGCCGGCCTGCTGTCCACCGATGACGCAGACGGTCGTGGCGTCGCGCAGCCTGGCGACGTTGGCAAGCGATGCCTCCGATGCACCGATCCGCTCGTTGAACGCCTCGAGCGCATCCGCGAGTGGCTCGCGTGGTGCTCCGCGCTCTTGCCTGACCCGCGCCGCTTCGGCGAATCCGTCCGGCGGATTCGAGAAGAGCCTCACCGCGGAGTCCGAGCTGGCGACGTAGTCGAGGAAGAGCCTTCGGTCGGGGTAGAGCAGCTCCGGGCGGATCTCGTGAGCGGTCACTGAGGCTTCCTTCCGACGATGACGAGGCGCGGGCTGTCCGGTGCGGGCGGCTCTCCGCCGAGCGAGCCGAAGGCGCGAACGTCTTCAAGGCCGGCGCGCTCGAACATCGCAATCAGCTCCTCCGGGCGATACAGCCTGACCGACTCGCGCCGCGCGAGCGGTCCGTCTGGGTCATCGATCCAGATCTCCTTCTCGACGCGCAGTCCGTCCGGGGTGATCGTGCGACGAATGCGCGAGACCACGTCGCCGTCTCGTCGCTTTTCCGACGGGACGAGCTCGGCGATTGTCTTTTCTCTTGCGATCGTGTCGATCAGGAGCTGTCCGCCTTCGCGCAGGGCCCGGCCTGCCGCCCGGACGACCGAGGCATCCTCTTCGTCGGTCGGGAAGTAGCCGAACGTCGTGAACATCGAGAGGATCGTCCCAAAGTGGTCGGCGTGCGGGATCTCACGCATGTCGCGGCAGATGAGTTCGACGTCCGGCGCGCCCGCTTCCGTGAGTCGTTTCCGAGCGATCTCGATCAGATCGGCGGAGAGATCGATCCCGACGAGGTTGGAGTAGCCGGCTTCGTGCAGCGCAAGAAGGTGACGGCCGGCTCCGCACCCGAGATCGAGGACGGGTTCGTCTTTCGGTGGGTCGATCAAACGGACGATCGCCGAAACGTCGCGCCGCGCCTCCTCCTCATCCCGGTGAGGGTAGCGATCCAGGTAGTCGGTCCCGAAGGCGGTCTCGTACCACGGACTCACGCGATACCGTGCTCCTCCTTGTAGGCGGCCCAGTTGCGCTTCAGGTCGATGAACGATTCGACGTCTTCCCGAAGAAGGAACGGGTTCGTCGTTCGCTCGTTGCCGATGGTCGAGGACGGCTTGACGCCGACGTCGTGCCCGGGGAAGACACGCGTGCCATCGGGAAGCTTCATCAGGATCTCGTGAAGCGACCGGTACTCCGCCCGCGCTCCGTGATCGAGGTCGGTCCCGCCGACCTTCCCGACGAACAGCGTGTCGCCGGTGAACAGCGCATCGCCCACGAGGAAGCAGAGGGAATCGGGCGTGTGGCCTGGCGTGTGGAGAACGCGGAGCTCCAGGTTTCCGAACGGGAGGCTCGCGTCATGGGCGAGCTGCGTTCCGGTTGCCGGATCGACGTCGCCGAACAGGAGCGCCTTGACGCCGGTCGCCCTCTCGAATGCGACGTTTCCGTTCGTGTGGTCTCCGTGATTGTGCGTGCAGAAGACGTAGGCGACTTCGTAGCCCTTTGCCGAGGCGAAGTCGACGATGTCCTCCGGCGCGTACGACGGGTCGATGACGACCGCCTGCTTCGAGCTCTCGTCTCCGATGAGGTAGGCGAGGTTCCGATCCCCGCCGGTGTGGAAGGTCTTGACGAGCACGTTACTCCTTTCCGATTGAGCAACGGATGAGCCTTTGCGGCGATTCTACGCCCGAGCCCGGACGACCACAACCGGGTTGCTTCGAACGCGAGAAGGGCGTATCCTAGTCTGTCAGGAAAGCTAGTGTCAGGAAAGAGGAGACAAAGGAGGAGGGTATGGCGATGAGAGATCTCAGGAGAGGACTTGGCGTCCTTGCGGTGGTCCTCGCGTTGTGCGGTTGGTCCGCGGTGGGGCAAGTCATGATCAACGAGATCGCGTGGGCCGGAACGGCCGCGAGTGCAAACGACGAGTGGATCGAGCTCTACAACGCCGGGGAGGAGCCGGTCGACCTCTCCGGATGGACCCTCGTCATCGGGGAGAGCGTCATCCATTTCGGGGAAGCGACGGACGCCACCCTCGAGGTGCGAGACGCCTCGATCGACGCCGGCGGCTACCTTCTGCTCGAGCGAACCGATGACACGACGATCTCCGACATCGAGGCGGACATCATCTACAAGGGCGGTCTCTCAAATGGCGGCGAGGACATCTTCCTCGTTGACTCCACGGGCGAGACGGTCGACGAAGCTCTGTTCGCGGAGTCGGGATGGCCCGGAGGCTCTGGAGGTGACGGAGACCCGCCGTATCAGACGCTAGAGAAAATCCATCCAGTTGTCGATGGACTCGAGTGGGCAAGCAATTGGCCGTTGGCCGGAATGACTGGCCTCGACGCTGATGGGTATCCCCTCTTGGGTACGCCGATGGCTGTGAATGGAGTTCTGACGTTCCTCGCCTCTGCCCCTCGCATTGCGTACGTCGGCCCGACGTCGGATGAGGTCCATGGGATCGTTGCGATTCAATGGACGGCGACCGATCCGAATGGCGAGGACTCAGCGATCCGAGTGCGCATCATCCTCACATGCGAGGATCCACAGAGGGTCGTGACGCTCGCCGAGGATCTCGCTAACACCGGGTCCTTCGCATGGGATACGACGGAGCACATAGACGGAACCTATGGGATCGATATCTGGGTCGAGGATAGCGAGGACTACGCAAGCCACGCAGAGAGCGCTCCCATGGAAGTCAAGAACGATACGGAGTCGCCCGAAACCTAGGCCAGCAACCTGCTGATCTGATCGAGGTGGGCGCGTGCACAGTCTGCGCCTGCCTCGATCGCTTCGCTGGCGTGCTCGAAGCCGAACATCCGAATCCATCCGACGTCCGGCCTGAGAACGAGGAGACGTCCGGCGAGTCGATCCCTCGCTCGCTCGAGCTGGACCCTCGTCAAGTGATGGGACGTCGCGCGCTGCGCCTGGAGCAGGGCATCGAGGATCGTCGCGATCTCCCG
>Ga0272441_10005367_pt1 | contig 22355 bp, 22 predicted proteins | sample SSMProp6N_FD_193582 | JGI IMG/M metagenome (GOLD analysis project Ga0272441, IMG submission 193582) | Marine sediment archaeal communities from Little Sippewissett salt marsh, Falmouth, MA, United States - SSM-Prop-6N | ecosystem: Environmental > Aquatic > Marine > Wetlands > Sediment ... | reverse complement strand
CGGTAATATCAACAAGCCCAAGGAGAGCTACTTCCGCCGCCACAGAACGCGTGATGCCAATAACACCATGTTTGGATGCAGCATATGCGGTATTGGTAGGACTAGCTTGTTTGCCAGCTATGGACCCGAGATTGATAATACGCCCGGCCTGCTGATCCATAATCTTTGGCAAAAACGCCTTCATACAATAATATGTTCCAAAGAGATTTATTTCGATTATTTTGCGCCAATTTTCATCGTCAGAATTAAAGATGAATGATCGTTGACCTACAATTCCCGCACTGTTTACCAGGATATCGACCTTACCAAACGTATCGATTGTTTTATCAACCAGTGCTTGTATTTGATCAGGCTTGGTTACATCCAAAACAAATGGCAGTGACTTTCGCCCCAATCCCTCTATTTCACCCGAAACCTTATTTACGTCTTCAAGAACATTGGCGGCAACTACAATATCAGCTCCTTCACGGGCGAACGCCAAGCATATGGCCCTGCCTATGCCCCGACCCCCACCGGTAACTACAGCTATTTTGTTCTCCAATTTCATTGTAAGCCTCCTTCGTATAGAATTTGATTATAATTTTCATGTTTAATTAAAAACAACTCCTATATATAATGTATATATACAATATATATAGATATTAGCTTAATATCAAGTCAAGAGTGTTTTCTCCTCATTTTTGACGTATCCTTCTTATTGTTATTGCTAAACATAATTCTGATCAATACGGATTGCCCCTCACATTGACATTGATGTTTATTTATGAAAAATATAACCAATAATTCAGTGTTTTTTAACACATCATGCTGAATGAGAAAGGCCGATCACATAATCGGACTTAAATCGAATTCGGCTAGATTCATCCAGCTTATAGAAAGGTTGATCATTCGATTATGGCTCACAACTCGATCAGGAACAGTTATTACCGGTTAGCAGACAGATTGAATCGTTTTCCACAGGGAGCACCTCCGTCAAAGCTTTTATTCAGCATCCTGGAAATGCTTTTCAGCGAGAAAGAGGCCGAACTGGTTTCACTTTTACCGATTAAACCGTTTAGCGTACAAAAGGCAAGTTCTACCTGGAAAATTGAGATTGCTGCTGCGCAAAAGATACTGGACGAACTGGCAGGCCGGGGGGTCCTGGTTGATATAGAGCAGGATGGACAGTCCGTATACGCCCTGCCCCCGCCAATGGCCGGTTTTTTTGAATTTTCGATGATGCGCGTACGCAAAGATATCGACCAGAAAATATTGAGCGAACTGTTTTACCAGTATTTGAACATTGAAGAAAATTTCATACGCGACCTGCTCACCCGGGGTGAAACTCAACTGGGGCGTGCTTTTGTCCACGAACCTGTCTTGTCCAATGAAAATGCTCTGCATGTTCTCGATTATGAACGGGCCACACACATTATTAAAACCGCTTCATCCATGGCTGTTGGCATATGCTACTGCCGTCATAAGATGCAGCACCTGGGCCGTGCCTGCGAAGCCCCTATGGACATCTGTATGACATTCAACACTGTTGCTTCCTCACTTATCAAACACGGCATAGCCCGCCAGGTCGATGTGCCGGAAGGCCTTGATCTTTTGCAGAGCGCATATGATCACAACCTGGTTCAATTTGGTGAAAATATACGAGAGAATGTGAATTTCATATGCAACTGCTGCGGTTGCTGTTGCGAGGCCATGATTGCCGCGCGGCGCTTTGCAATCTTAAACCCTGTCCATACTACCAATTTTATTCCCAGAATTAATGAAGATACTTGCAAAGGGTGTGGAAAGTGTGTGAATATTTGTCCTGTCGAAGCCATGACCCTGGTTTCGGCAAACGACCCCCTTAACCCAAAAAAAAGAATTGCCAGGCTGCAGGAGGATATCTGCCTGGGATGCGGGCTTTGCGTCCGGGCCTGTCCAGAGGGTAATATTCGCCTGGATTCACGGCCTCAAAGAGTTATTACACCCCTGAATGGGACCCACAAAGCTGTGGTGATGGCTATCGAGCGGGGCCAATTGCAAGATTTAATTTTTGATAACAGGGTGCTGTGGAGTCATCGTGCCCTGGCTGCAGTTCTGGGTGTTATCCTGAAGCTGCCGCCACTCAAGCAGGCCCTTGCGAGCAAACAGGTGAAATCACGCTATCTGGAAGCCCTGATTAGCCGCATTCAAATATAGGCCTTTTTTGATTATAATTTTTTAAGATAAAAATTCAGTAAAGTATAGGAGTAGTTGATCATGCAGCAAATCCCCTCTTTTCAACCTTCATATACACCTGAAAATCTCGTATCCTCCTATGGCGTCATGGTCTCATCACTTTGCCGGCGTATGATTCAGAATGAAGAGAACGCCTGTGATGCGGCCCAGGAGGTGTGGTATGAAATCATCCGGAACCTGGACTCATTCCGGGGTGATTCAAAAATCTCCACCTGGATCTACACCATCGCCAAGCGTGTAATTTTAAAATTCGCCTCGTCTGAAAAACGCTATACCACACGATTTCTCAAGGATTTTTTTCATGGTGAGAAAACGACATCACCGGCGACCGATGATATAAAAAAGGAATACTGGGTCAAGGATATGTGTAATAAATGCCTGAGTGGCATCCTGCACTGCCTGGATAATGAGGCCCGCCTGGCCTATATTCTCAGGGAAATGGCCTGTATCGAGTATGATGAGCTGGCGCAGATCTTAGACAAGGATGAGGCTGCCGTACGAAAGAGCATCTCGCGATCCCGCAGAAAATTACGCAACTTCCTCAATAACGAGTGTGCCCTTTTCAATCCATCCGGCAGTTGCCGCTGCCGGATGAAACCCTGGGTAGATGAAATAGATTTACCCCGGGAATTCGAAAAACTGCGTGCAACCATCAAACGTGTAAACATTTATCGCGAATCCGAATCAGTCCTGCCCACAAGAAATTACTGGGAAGCCTTGTTGTAGTTGTCACAAATCCATCCGGTCCTCCACATATACTATAGAAAACAAAAAAAGGGGATCATCCCAAAACAACAAGGAGGAAAACGATGGAACAAAACAAAAGGCTTGACCTGTTACAAATGATGTATGCAGCTGTACTGGCGGATACGGTCCTGCAGTTCGAGAATGAAGGGGTATTACAATCCGTAACTGATCGCAAGCAACAGGCACAGATGGCAACCGGCAAGCTAAGAGCGAACCAGTTGGGTATAAATGCGCCCGAAGAGGTTTTTGCAATTCTTTCGGAGATTTTCAATTGTGCCAGATGGACCATAACCCCAAAAGATTCAGGCTTTGCAGCCGGCACCACTGCGTGCACCCTGTGCGCCATTGCCAAAAAGATGGGTTCTCCCAGCCCCTGCCGCATATACTGCCTGGATCCTATGGAAGGCATGATTAAAGGACTTGACCCACAAGCTTCTTTTACTGCTACGGAAACATTGTGGGAAAGCGATCGGTGCAATGTGGAAATAAAACGTTAAGATCCGAGAGCAGAAACATTGAACTACCGGCAATTGACGATTATTTTATGAAGGGGCGCGGGGCTGCCAACTTGTCAATTAGATGGCAGACCCCGCATAGCTGAAGGAACACCTCCCGACTCAATGGGATACTTATCTCTCGAGATCAAGTGCTATGTAGCGTGATCCCCGCTTGTCTTTCACCAGCATAAGGATTGGTTTCTTTGAGTTTTTCTCAACGGCTAGTTCAAAATCTTTAAGATTCCTGACCTGATCACGGTTGACCTCCTGGATCAGAACTCCCGGTCTGATACCGGCACTTGCAGCTGCGGAACCGGATTCAACCTCTGTCACCACAACGCCCTGCTCATCCTCATAGCCGTAGCGGGCAGCCATTTCTTCGGTGAGCGTCATCACAGTAAGACCGAGTTTCTCCAGGGTGTCCGGCTCTGATTCTGAGACTTGAATCGCTTCGGATGACATCTCTTCAATTTTCACGTTAAAGGTTTTCTCTTTGCCGTCACGGATCACGGTCATATCAACCTTGGTTCCCGGAGCTATTAGGGCTACCTTGTTGCGGAACGGACCAACCATATCAACTGATTCACCTTCAAATTTGACAATAACATCGCCCTGTTTGAGCCCTGCCTTTTCAGCCGGGGTATCCGGCATGACCTGGGATATGATTACACCCTTGGTGTCGTCAATTCCGAAGGATTTTGCAAGTTCGGGAGTGAGGTTCTGGATCATGATTCCGAGGTATCCGCGCGTAACGCTTCCGTGATCGAGGAGCTGGGAATAAATAGTATTGGCCAGTTTGACAGGTATGGCAAAGCCGATTCCCATATATCCGCCGCTGCGGCTGAAGATTGCCGTGTTAATACCGACGGCCTGGCCTTCGAGATTGATCAACGGCCCCCCTGAATTGCCGGGATTAATGGCGGCATCGGTCTGGATGTAGTCTTCATAATCGGTAATGCCAATGCTGCTGCGTCCCTTGGCGCTGACTATGCCGGCGGTAAGCGTATGTGACAGGCCGAATGGATTGCCAATGGCCAGCACCCACTCGCCGACCTCTAGTTTGTCGGAGTCACCCAGGGGTAGTACCGGCAGATTCTTGGCATCGATCTTGATCACGGCCACATCTGTGGGCGGGTCCACGCCGACTGTCTCGGCCGCGAATTCACGACCGTCCAGCAGCTTCACAGTGACCTTGTCCGCTTCGCCAACCACGTGGTTGTTAGTCAAAATATATCCGTCGGGTGAAATGATGAATCCAGAACCCTGACCAACGACCTGGCGCTTTCGCTGAGGCATGTTTTCGGGTTGGCCAGGCATCGGTTCACCGAAGAATCGCCGGAAAAACTCTTCATCAAAAGGCGGGCCAGGCCTGAATGACGGACTTGAAGTGATGGTTTTTTCGACCTTGATAAATACCACCGCCGGCGATACTTCCTTTGCAACAGAGGCAAAGGCCTTGCCTGTCTCCTTCAGGCTTTCCAGGCCCTTTTCCTGGGCCCAGACCTGATTCGTGACACTCATAATCATGAATGTCAACAGTAAAAACATCACCCCGGAAAGCAACATATGTCTTTTTTTATGGTTTTCGTTATAGATTCTCTTAGTCATGTTTGATCCTCCATTTCGCTGTCGATTCATCTGCGGCTTTCTCCTTTTAATAGTATCTCACCTTTCTATAGGGCAAAAACAATGCCATTCCCAACTATTTGATATTATACTTATTTATTCTCAAGCAAGGTAATCCCGACCGAGCATGTGTATATTTTATTTACAGCAGTGTATATTTTCTAATCACTTTTAACTGCTAGCAAAGCATGGGTTCGCTCTTTAATAAAATTCAAAAGTCATACATATAAAACGCTTAATGGCAAAAAGTGCATACACTTTATTAACACCCATGGTGCTAAGATAATACACTCAGCATGAAAGCATTCGGTTTTCCTTCAGCTACGAAAAGAGTTCGATGCTGCCTGGATCGCCATTCTTTTATACTTGACACTTTCAGCTGTATTGCGTAGGAATAGGCATAATCTGAAATGCGTGTTGATCTTATCGGAATCTTCCTTCAGCGTAGCCAATTGGCAACACTTTTGGAGACTTTCGTTAATACTTCTTGCCTTTCAGAAATAAAAAAAGACCCCCCGGTGTTTAAACCGGGAGTGGATCTGATTACAGAGGTTTGTTAATGGTAAACGGAACAGTAAAGTGGTTTAATGAAAAGAAAGGGTATGGTTTTATCACTGTTGATGACGGTGACGATGTTTTTGTCCATTTCTCCGCCATTCAGCAGGATGGTTTCAAGGTACTCAATGAGGGGGACCGTGTCACCCTGGAAGTAACCCAGGGGCAAAAGGGCCCTACCGCTTCTGACGTCCGTAAAATCTGATACTTCGCAACAGGCCGGGAATAATTATCTTTTCCCAGCAACTTATTGTTCAACACGCTTCTGTTGTATCGCTTAGCGGCATATCAGTTACCCGTACTGTTGCATAATAACCGGGTTTAAATGATAAAGAGGAGATAAATGGCAAAAAAATCACATTACTCTTTCCAAAAATTTCAGCGGGAAAAAATGAAACAGAAGAAAAAACAGGATAAGCAACTTAAAAAGCAGGAAGCCAAGGATCGCAAGGCTGCCGAAACAGAAAATGGCCCGGTAGTTGATCCTGATATCGCCGATATCATACCCGGTCCTCAACCTCCCCAGGAGCCGGAGGAATAGTCGCCGCATTTGTTACCCGGCGGCTAATTTTTTACCAAGTCTGTCTCAATGTTATCGTTTGGGAAGATTATCCTAAAAGATATTGCCAACCAGGCAATCTAAGGTCAATCTCTATACTAATACAAGGTCCTTTACTTAACACCCCGACTAAGATCCTAGATAATTTATAATCGAATTATCCAAAAATATAATCCCAGGCGCAATGTATTGGCATTGTTTTCAATAATAGAAAAAGGCCCTGCAATGTTCATTCTCTTACAATTTCAAAGACCTGAACAGGCAGGGCACATCATATGAAGAAAATTATCATATACAGTTGTTTAGGATTTCAAGGCCCTGATCTTTGTCAACATCCATCATATAACTAATACCGCTTACACTTGCTGCTTGCGGTGTAAGAGCCGCCAAGTCGTCACGGGAAATATGATTTAAGGTAAATTTTCTGCTTCCGGCCATGATCTGGCGCAGGCCCTGGGCAATCCGTTCATAATATGTATACAGGCCCAATGCCCCGGTGGGAAGCGCATCGAATTCTTCTTTTCCGAGCTGTTTGCGAAGAAATGCTGCGGTTACAAAAATCTCATCTTTCGAGTTGCCGAAGCGTTCGATATATACAGGAACCTGCAGGTCTTCGATGGTTCGCCCGATAGTCTTGCCCACCATTGCAGCGGCAATCGGTCCCCGGGCCATACCGATGAGCTTCACGAACGGGGCACCCAAAGCGAGCCCTTTAAATATGTGATCCTCAAATGTAAATCCACCGGCCAGGGCCAGAGCGGGAACATACGCACCTTTTTGCGCCAGATATGAAGCATAGTGGTAGAGAAGAGAATGCAATTCGACCGGAGGGACACCCCATTCATTCATCATTCTCCAGGGGCTCATTCCGGTTCCACCACCGGCACCATCGACAGTTAACAGGTCCAGCCGGTATTTCGACGCAAAAGAGAGTGCCCTGGCAAGGTCCGCAGGCCGATAGGCACCTGTTTTGAGAAAAATATACCTGGCTCCGGCAGCCCTGAGTTCATCAATTCTTTTTGCAAAAGATTCTTCCGAAACCATGCCCACACGTGAGTGACGTTCAAACTCTTTGAAAGCACCGCGTTCAAAGGCCCTGATCACATCTTCATCAAAGGGATCAGGCAGGACAATATATCCGCGTTCAGACAGCATCTGAGCCCTTTTCAAGTCTTGGATCTTGACTTCGCCGCCGATGTCCTTGGCGCCCTGCCCCCATTTCAGTTCAACACACTCGACACCAAGTTCCGCGATAGCATATTCCTGCGCACCCAGGCGGGTATCCTCGATGTTGGCCTGCACGACAATAGCCCCATAGCCGTCACGCTGGTACCTGCGGTAGAGTTCCACCCTACGCTTGAGGTCAACAGTATCAGCTACCCTCCCGTTTTTCAGTACCATTTCGGGGTCCATGCCAACTACATTTTCGCCGATTGTCAGGCCGGTACCCACCAGCGCCGATCCTATAGCAAGGCCCTCCCAGTTATTTTTGGCGACAGCGGTCGAACCGATACCCGGAATGATCCAGGGACAACGGAATTTAACACCCTCGTCGTGCCCAAAAACTACTTCCAGATTCACATTCGGGAAAATCGCCTGGTCGCTATCGGCTTCAATACCGTGCGCACCGACACAGGTTCCCATAATGTTGAAATGAGAATAATCAACCGGGTAACGTTTCTCCGCAGCTGTCGTGATAACCCCGAACGGCTGAGGGTAGATAACCTCATGCCCGCGGTAGGCGGATTTTCCTATCTCGCACATCCCGATACAGCCATCCACACAGGTCACACACATGCCGGAAGAAGGCACGATCGAATCTTCTGTCCGGTTTTTTGTAAGTGTGGCTGCCGAAGCGTTTACTTTTGAAAGTACCATATTTTTTTCTCCTTTAGCGTGTCTTATTTAATCTCACAGGCCACACATGGGTCCATGTAGCACATCATATCGCTGAACTGTTCTTTGGATAAGCATGGAGGTGCTAAATTTGCACATGCATTGCAGATCGCTTTATCCGGTTCATTGTATGTACACCTGAGCTGACAGGCAGGACAGACATACATGCATCCGCCGCATAGCCTGCAGACATCAGACTGGATATCAAAAGGTGTTCCGATACTGCGATCTTCTCCCCGGCCCCGAAACCCGATAGCCTTTGCCATCATTTGTTCTGAGCACATCCGCACACACAAACCGCATAGAATACAGTCTTCGTGTTCCTGTTTAAATCGCTGCTGGCGAACACCATGGGCTGATGCAAGATCCTGAATAATTTTTGACTGTGGACAGGAGGCCAGAAGCAGCTCAATAATCATCTTACGTGCATTAACAACCCGCACAGATGCCGTTCTGACCTTAAGCCCATCTTCGACCGGGTAGGTGCATGAGGAAACCAGCTTGGACTTCGGTTCTTCACCGATTTCGACGACGCACAGCCGACAGGCACCATAAGGAGTAAGCCCTTCCTTGTGACACAGCGTCGGGATGGGAAAACCCATAAAGCGTGCAGCCTCCAGGATCGTGGTACCTTCTTCAACTGTGACGTCTAACCCGTTAATCGTAACTGTAATCATTTTCTCCACCTCAATTTTATTCGCAACTAATTCACGTCCACAGCGTCAAACTTGCATATGCTTCTGCAGGCACCGCATCTGCTGCACATGTCCTGGGAAATCACATGGCGCTGTTTCTTATCGCCGTTGATTGCACTTTTCGGGCATACATTCTTGCACGCCCCGCACCCTGTGCAGTTTTCATTGATAGAGAAGCTTATCAGCTCCTTGCAAACACCTGCCGGACAGCGTTTATTTTCGATGTGTTCGATGTACTCTTCTCTGAAATACTTAAGTGTAGAGAGGATCGGGTTGGGGGCGGTCTGACCAAGACCGCACATGGCAACATCCTTCAGCACATATGCAAGTTCTTCCAGAAGACTCAGGTGTTCAATCGTTCCCCTGCCTGCCGAAATGTCATCGAGCAATTCATACATCCTCTGGGTACCCTTGCGGCAGGCAAAGCACTTGCCGCAAGATTCATTTTTCAAGAAATTCATGAAGTATTTGGCAACATCGATCATGCAGGTATTCTCATCCATTACAATCATACCGCCCGAGCCCATGATTGATCCGGCTTCTGCCAGACTCTCGTAGCCAATAGACAAATCGAACAACTCGGCAGGAATACAGCCGCCCGAGGGGCCACCTGTCTGGACAGCCTTGATAGCTGTTTTTCCAGTCTGGCCGCCACCGATTCCATAGATTATTTCCTTGATTGGAGTGCCCATGGGAACCTCTACCAGTCCGGTATTCCTGATCTTGCCCACAAGGCTGAATATTTTTGTGCCGTTATTCCCGCTGCCGATTGAGGCATATTCACGCGCAGAGGTTCTGAGTATGATCGGTATGTTGGCCCATGTTTCTACATTGTTTATCAGGGTGGGTTTCCCTTCTATTCCTTTCTGGACGGGAAACGGTGGCCGCTGACGTGGTTCTCCCATTTTACCTTCAATAGATCTTATAAGTGCGGTTTCTTCTCCGCATACAAAGGCACCTGCGCCCTTGACCAGCCTTATATCAAAATCAAAACCCGTCCCCAGAATACTGTCTCCCAGAAGACCAAGTTTGCGTGATTGATTCAGTGCATTGGTCAGGTGCTTGATAGCAAGCGGGTATTCGGCACGCACATATAACACACCCTGATCGGCCCCGGTAGCATACGCGCCGATCATCATACCCTCAATAATACTGTGCGGGTTACCCTCAAGCAGACTGCGATCCATATAAGCACCAGGATCGCCCTCGTCGGCGTTACATACCAGATATTTTCCCTTCCCGTTTGCCTGGCGGGCCAGAAATTCCCATTTCATACCGGTCGGAAAGCCTGCACCTCCACGACCTCGCAAACCAGACTTTTTCACCTCCTGAATAACCTGATTGGGATTTCCATGTGAAAGCATTTGTACAAAGGCGGAATAACCGCCGATTTTCAGGTAGTCATACACATCAAGAGGATCTATCTTTTCATTCTGTGCAAGAAGCAGCCTTGTCTGGTGCCTGAAAAACGATATATCGTTCTGTTTTTCTATTCTCTGCCCGGTTTCAAGATCAACATACAGGATATCTTCAACGATCTCGTCGTTGAGCAGTGCATCGATGATCCGCAGTATTGCCTTGGCATCCACCTTCGGATAAAACGTCCCAGCCGGTTCAATGAGGACCGACGGCTCCATCTCGCAAAAACCATGACACCCGGTAATACGCAAATGAATCTTTTCCTGCAGATTTCTGCTCAGAATCTCACGCTGGGCTATTCGGATCAGTTCAGTGGCACCGCTCGCCTTTCCGCAGGTGCCGGCCGGAATGATTATGGTCGGCACTTCAGACTCTACCATTGACATGATCTGCTTCTGGATGGCCATAAATTTTTCTATCGATCTAAGTTGTTTCATTGTTTTATCCCGGCAAAGAAATTCCTGCATGTTGCTGCCTGATAACAGGAGAAGCAAATCCATTCAAAGATATCGTATTGCTCCCGCATCCCCATGACGTACATATCAGCAGGGTTCCACCGCCTTGAATTTGCAGCGAAACCATTGGCGAACCGCATTCGATGCAGATCGAGGTGCCAAGAAATTGGGCCTGGCAATGAGGACAGTAAAAACGCACCGGGGTGTCCGGTGGTGTATCGTGTTCGGTTTGTCTCAAGTCGCTTCCATAAAGGCTCGACAGATTTACCCTTCCCTGCTTCATATTACTGGAATATCCAAGTGCTATCGAGGGATACGTATCAATAAGAGTAGTACTATCCATTAAATCATGATTGCAATACGGACAACATACTTCGACCGGAAACAACCTTTCATCCCTGCCTGTATCAAGTTTGTCGGTACCTGTTCTGGTCTTTTGGATAATCTTTTTGACGTCCGATCTTTTCACATTTGAGAAGTAACGGCCATCGACAACCACAATCGGCCCCAGAGCACAGGTTCCCAGGCAGTTTACTGTTTCCAGTGTTAATTCATTGTCTCTTGTTGTTTCGCCGGGGCTGATTCCCAGTTGTTGTGTAAATTCCTCAACGATGCCGGGTGCAGAGCGTACATGACAGGCAGTTCCCAGGCATACGGAAACAAGATGTTTTCCCCTGGGCTTCAGACTGAATGTTTTATAGAATGTCGCCACTCCATAAATATCCACCAGACTGCGACCTGTTCGTCCGGCTATCATCCTCAATGCTTCCTCAGGCAGATAGTGGTATTCAGTCTGTACCTCTTCCAGGATCGAAATGAGAGCACCTAACTCACCTTGATGATTATCAATTATCTGTTCAATGTCTTGCGGTTTCATATACTTCCTTTCACTGCAAACCGGTTTTGGTCATTGCGTAGTTTGTTTGGCTTGCTACATGTACTCTTCACAATGCCACACCCCGGATTCGGATTTGGATAAACTGCAACTGTAGCGGTGAATACAGTCACTGCATAATCCTTTAAATTTTACTGGAGACTGTTCTGTAACATCAGCCCTCCTGTAAATTGCCGGGTCGTTTACCGGCGGAGACATGTTGTTTACCCTGAGGGCACGTGACGGTTCTGTTGTTTCAAATTCCTCACAGAAAAAAACTGGCTGAGCTGAAACACTCCTGAAAACGCATTTCGATAAATACTTACAGGTTGAACATAGTCCTTTTTCATTGTTTTTATTGTAGGACATAATACCTCCCAGCTTTCTTTCTCTTTTTTTCTTAAGGGCAATAGTTATGCCACAGCTGGGATTTTATAAATTCAGAGATCAGATTTTCACTCAAACCGTTCTATTGAAAGACAACAAATTAACTATATTGGAGTTATTTTACTAAATACAATCTTTTGTTACAGTTCTACCATTGCGCAGATCATTTTATATGCAATAAGATATAGTGAGGAGATTTTCACCAGTTGGTGATTAATTCACCAGTTTTGAATAACTTATTTCGAAGAATTGCTGGCCGGTTTCAGTTTGTCTCTGAGTGTCTTGCGATCAATGCGCAGGATCTCTGCAGCACGTGATTTGTTGCCTCCGACACTGGCCAGAACCCTGCGAACGTATTCGGTTTCCTCTTCGGCCAAAGTCCTGAAAGGAGGCGACTCCGACATAGCTGAAAACCGCATTATGGATGGCAGGTCAGGAACATCAATAGTGTTACCATCGATCATGATCACCAACCGCTGAACAAGGTTCTCAAGCTCTCTGACATTGCCGGGCCAGGCATAATTCATCAATACCTGGATAGTTTCATCTGAAAAGCGAGGGGCTGGCTTTCCCAGTTCATCAGCAAACTTTGCGGCAAAATGTGAGATCAGCATCATAACATCCTCCTGCCTTTCACGCAGGGGTGGGATTGTAATACAGATGACATTGAGCCTGAAAAATAGATCTTCCCTGAACGCGCCTTTCTTTACCAGAGTATGCAAGTCCTTATTGCTTGAAGCCAGGATACGCACATCGATCTTCTGGGTACGCCTGGCTCCGACCATGCATACCTGCTTGTCCTGGAGCACACGCAAAAGCTTTACCTGCATGGCAGGACTCGTTTCATTGACCTCGTCCAGAAAAATTGTCCCGCCGTCAGCAGTCTGGAAAAATCCTGCACGGGACTCGTTTGCCCCGGTAAATGCACCCTTTACGTATCCGAAGAGTTCACTCTCAAGCAATTTTTCGGGGATAGCTCCGCAATTCACCGGCACGAAAGGCGCCGAAGCCCGTTTACTGCTGTAGTGAATAGCCCGTGCCACCAGTTCCTTGCCTGTGCCGCTTTCACCCAGAATGAGCGCGGTGGCTGTAGCAGTTGCTGCCTTTTTGATATCAGCGAGAACTTTGCGAACGGCTTTCGATTCACCTAAAATACCAAAAGAATTCGGTTTTATATATGATTTCTTGCCAAGCACCGTGTTACGTAATTCCAGCTTATTGAGAGATCTTTCCACAGCACTAAAAAGCTCTTCATCGGTGAATGGTTTGGGAAGGTACTCCTCGGCTCCCATTTTCACGGCTTCAACCGCACCTTTTACCGAGGCATACCCGGTAATCATAATCACCTCCATATTGCTGTAATTCTCCCGGATGTGCCGGATCAGATCAAGACCACTCACCTTAGGCATCTTGTAGTCGGTAATTACCAGATCAATTGTGGAGTTTTCGAGAATTTTGATGGCATCAACCGCACTCGACGCGGTAAAAACCCTATATCTTTTGGATACAAGGTTGCGCTCAAGAACCTCGAGCGCTGTTGGTGCATCATCCACGACAAGTATGTGTTTGTTCCTAGCAGCCATCGCTTCAGATCACCTCCAGTACAGTATCATGGTCGCATGGCAACGTAATTAGAAAACGGGCTCCCTGGCCAACTGAGCTTTCAACATTAATCTTACCTCCATGTGAACTCACAATACCATGTACTACCGCAAGTCCCAGGCCAGTTCCCTGGTCAACATCCTTGGTGGTGAAAAAAGGCACAAAAATGTTTTCCATAACTTCCTCGCTCATGCCAATGCCTGTATCCTCCAGGATCAACGAAATCATCGAAGCCTCCGACTTTGTTTGAATTGTAAGCACCCCTCCATCCGGCATAGCCTGCAGGGCATTGACTATCAGATTAGACAGAACCTGAAGCATCTGAGATCTGTCAGCAACAATTTCAGGCAAATCCTGATCGAGCACTCGCCGCAATTCTACTCCAGACTTGGCGCACAGTGATTCGAACAGGTTCAATTCTTCTTCTACGATCTGGTTTAGATTGACCTGCGTCCTGCTTGGTTTTGCCTGACGGGCAAAGATTAGAAGCTCCCGAATAATCTTGCGGGCATGAAGCGAAGCATCGGCAATCTTTTTAATATCCTCCAGAGCCCTGGCTGGAATTCCATCAGACTTCATAATAAGCTGGGCAAAACCAAGAATCGCATTCAACGGTTCGTTGAGTTCGTGAGCGACACCGGCAGCTAGCTGACCGATCGCAGACAGACGGTCAGCTCTAATCAGCTGGTTCTGCAGCTCGGATTTAATCTCTTCGGTCTCCCTGTGTTCAATCATCGAAGCCAACTGACCGGCAATATTGTTGATCAGACTTTCTTCTTCGTCCAGAAATGGATCTCCATAGAACAAAGATTTATTATCCAGGTAGCTAACCTCCACGGTTCCCCGTTTTATGCCTCTTACGGATATCGAGACGATCTGCTTATGAAAACCTTCCAGGAAAGAGGGTGTCTGAAACGTTTTTTTATCAATAATGATTCGTGCAGAAGCATAAGCGGGATATTGCCAGGCAGCAGGAAGCAACTTAACTATACTCAATAACTTCTGGTCAAACGACATATCCGGCTGTGAAGCAATCTGGGCAATACCGTACAGACAGGTAAGCTCTTTTACCCTCTCATGCATCTTGGCCTGTGAACGCTGGTGAAGAAGCGCTAATTCAAATTTTGCCGCAATGGTTTCAAGATATTCTATTTTCTCGAGATTAAAATAGTTATTACTCTTATTCTTGAAGTGGATAAGACCGATCTTTTCTTCCCCTAGACGCAGAGGAACCAAGGCCAGGGATCTATATTTTCCTCTGATACAGATGTTCTCTGTGATAGTTTGAGAGGGATAGCCCGTATTCAATGAAAATGATTTGTGCGAGTCGCCTGTCCAGAAACTTCCATACTTTGTATAAAAAGGTATCCTGGCATTGCCATAGTTATGCAGGATGTACCTGCACAACTTTTCAAGATCTGTTTCAGATCCATGATCCGGCATATTCACGTTTTCGCAGTGATCGTTTTCAACCAGAATTTTAAAACAACATACATCTCCGCTCTTTTTGTACACCTCGCAACGAAGCTGGTTATTACCCTTTTCCAGCCAGAGTTCAACCGCATCACAAACCGAATATTCTAAAATAAGGGTGAGAACATCTGATAGAAAGTCGAATTTAGGTCGGTCCTGAATTGTATACCTCAAAAGATTCTGTGAAAAATCAAGCCGTCCATCAGGATGGTTATTTTGAGTAATTGTAGAAGTATTGCTTTTTTTTTCTTTCATAGATATCTAAAGCTATAGTTTTTCCAAAACAGTCGAAACCTTCCCTTTTTAAATTATACGTCAAGTTATGCAACATCAATGGTCTTCTCTCATATCACATGCATCATTATGGTTCAATAATTTCAATAGGTAATCCCAAATTTCAAAATCGTTCTTTGAACTTCCTGTAAAAAACATGGCTTTTATTGACACTACTCATCGGATATTCCATAACCAAGAAACACAAGAGATCCACCTAGTAAAGTTTTAATCACAGATAGATTTACTAAGCAGCTGGCTTCGTAACCCAGCCGCCAAGTCGATTCACCGGCATCCTAGAAATAGCTCTTGCTCTGCTTTTGTTGCAGGCTTGATTCATCTATCTTTTCCATCTCCAGTTTGAAAGGCCATGTCTGGGTCATGTCATTTATTTTCAATACGCTTTCCGGACAGATTGCCACACAACGCAGGCAGGCAATGCATTTTTCTTTGTCGGCAAGCCCTTTTTGGGCATCCATTGCCCAGGCAGGACACAACTCCTCACAGAGCATGCACATGCTACAGTTTTCCCCGTCCCTGGAGGGAACCTTTGTAAGAATATTGAACCGAAAGCCTTCAATCAGATCGAGTTCTTCTTCACGGTAGTTGGTCTTTTCCAGTTCGTCCAGGATTTCAGGGTCCTCCCCTGTAAATCGTTTATATGTCCCGGCAGCATATTCCCGGGCTACCTGGAAATCGGATTCATCCGGCCGGCCTGTCATGGCCTTCCATCCGCCTAGATTGAAAGTATGTTCTCCTAAAAATTCAGCCGAAGATACCACGACAAAGCCCTGCTCGGACAGGATTTTCCTGGTCGTGTAATGCGTTGGGTGTACACCGAAACCGCCATAGGTGAAAAACATGGAGCATTTTTTGTTCCCGCCATCCAGCGTTCGCAACCATTCACGCACCAAGCGCGGGGCGCGCCATGAATGAATCGGAGCCCCGAATACAATGGCCTGGTAAGGGTTAAGATTATACCTTTTCTGCCTGCTAGCATACGAGGAGATATCATAATCATCCACTTGTACACCAAGGCCAATGAATTTTTCTTTAATCACCTCAACCATGCGAGATGTATTCCCAGTTGCCGAGAAATAAAATATCGCGATTTTCATTTCACCCTCCTGTTCGACCCGCGATTATTTGATCGGGACGCATTTCATATAGCGGGGATTTTCATCCACGACCACCCAGGCGTTGCTGGCTTTTATCTTTGCCCTTGCGTGAACTCTCTTTTGGTGACCGTTGGCGATAAATAGAACCCCTCTGCTCTTGCATATTCGCCTTAACTCATGCAAAAAAGGGCCCGGCTCTTTGACCATGTGGAACATGTCCAGAGCATAAATAATATCTGCGCAATTGTCATCCAGCATACAATGTCCTCCCTGGGCTAGAACACCAGTGACATTGATGAGCTTTTCCTTACGTAGGCGTTTCTCGACTGCCTCAATCGCCAGCGCGTGGATATCCACCGCATACAACCTGCCTCGTGGCCCAACCAGTTCAGACGCCTTTTTTATATACGACCCCGGGCCGCATCCGTAATCGACAATTACCTGCCCCGGACAAATACCGAATTCATCCAGCAGCTTGTCAACCTTGACAATTTTATCCCTAATTGCAAACATCAGGGCCATAAGTTTAAAGGCTAAATCGGGCACTATCTCGGCCCTGTTTCCGCTCACTTTCTCCAGCACTTTTATTTTCATTTTATTGTTTAGATGCTATACGCTAATATCTTATTTGTTTATGTCCTCTTTTCCAAAAACGCCTCGATTAATGAAAGAAATTCATCCAGAAAACGGATTTTATCTTCAGGCAGGTTGGTAAAATATTCCTTGAAACCACCATCCATTGTCTGGTGCCAGTGCTCGTGGGCATAGTATGCAATCTTACCCCTGGATGTAAGCTCGACCAATACTCTGCAACTGTTGGCCGGATCAGTATATTTCTGCACAAGCTCTTTATTCTCCAGTTTCCTCAATGTCTGTGATACTGCGCCCTTGGTCACACCGAGCAATTTGGCAAGATCGGTTACGCCAACCGTATCGTTTGACCCGATTACTTCAACAAGGTGGATCTCGGAACTATGAAGATATTCATCAAGCCCGAATCTTCGCGGCTTTTTCTCCAGCTGCTGCCACATTTTTACCACACGGGCAAATTTCCCGATTATGGAGAATGGAGATATCGAATCGCTTTTCATAGCTACTTTAGTTGTATAGCTGCTAAACACTCTTGTCAAGATAAAATATTCGCTGCAAATGACTCAGACCCAATTATAAGTAAAATCATCTTTAAGAATTAATTGCGAATTAAGAACATACTTTCCTTAAGCCAAAGCATATCCTTACAAGGAGCGCACTATGACAGAGAAAAAACAATGGACATTTAACAAAAGCCAACTAAAGATAATGCTAATACATATACTGCATGACATTGCAGTGTTCGTTTTCGCACTATGGAAAAACACCTTCACGAGAACAATTTTGTACCGTTAGTCATTTTGTTTCGTTATTAATCTGCAAACAATGCATGGCATTGTTTATTTAAACAATATTGTTCCCTTAACCTGTGGTGAATCATTTTTGTGCCTTGTTTTTACATAAACAATCGCTGATTTGCCCTGAACCCAAGCATATATAAACGTCGAATTATGTATTGGTACCAGACTTGCTCTTATTTACCGGCATCCATCATAATACAATTTACAGGGAGGCCTGTTTATGGCTCAGATTCAAGCAGCAGATACAGCATTTATCCTCATTTCAGCAGCTCTGGTATTACTTATGACACCCGGGTTGGCAATTTTCTACGCAGGCATGGTCCGGTCCAAAAATGTGTTGGGGACTATTATGCAGAGTATTATTCTGATCAGCGTTATCAGCCTGGAATGGGTGTATATCGGATACAGTATGTCATTCGGCCCGGATGTATTCGGGGTAATCGGCAATTTTTCATGGTTTGGACTGAAAGGGATTGGGGCAGCCCCCAGTGTTACTTATGCGACCACTATCCCTCATAGTGTATTTATGATATTTTAGTGCATGTTTGCCATTATCACCCCTGCCCTTATAACCGGGGCCTTTGCTGAGCGCATGCGTTTCGGCCCATTTCTAATATTCAGTATCTTATGGGCAGTTCTTGTCTATAACCCGATCTGCCATTGGGTATGGGGCTCGGGAGGCTGGCTTGGAAAAATCGGAACATTAGATTTTGCCGGAGGTCTTGTGGTTCATCTTTCCTGCGGTTGTGCAGCCCTTGCGTCAGCGATTTTAATCGGCCCCAGAAAAGGATATGGCAAAGAAAATTTTGTACCCCATAATCTTCCTATGACATTGCTTGGAACTGCGCTGCTGTGGTTTGGTTGGTTCGGCTTTAATGGAGGTAGTGCACTGGCTGCAGATGGATTGGCCGGCAGTGCGTTTGTAGCAACTCACCTGGGTGGCATGTCGGGCATGGCAATGTGGACTTTATGGAATGGCTTCATCGGGGCAACCCTACTACCCTGGGTGCGGCTTCAGGCACAATAGCAGGCCTGGCAACCATTACTCCCGCCGCAGGTTTTGTTGGTCCTAATGCAGCAATTGCTATCGGGCTGCTGGCAGGATTGTGTTGCTATGGTGCGGTTGCCGCAAAGACGAAACTCGGTTATGATGACAGCCTGGATGTAGTAGGGATTCATGGCGTAGGAGGAATTGTAGGTACACTGTGCGTAGGTATATTTGCTTCTACCATTATAAACCCAGGCGGTGCCGATGGTTTGCTTTCAGGTGGGGGATTCCGGTTATTGGGCAATCAATTCCTTGGCGTTCTCGTTGTTGGTGTATATGCCTTTGTCTTAAGCTGGATTCTGCTTAAGATAGTAGATTCCATAATGGGGTTGAGAGTTTCTGAAGAAACCGAGATGCAGGGCCTTGATCTGAGCGAACATGTTGAAACCGCATATGGTTCATAGTATATGTTATGATCTTAACAATTGGAGGTATTGATGAAAAAAATCGAGGCCATAATCCAGCCGTTCAAACTGGATGACGTCAAAGGAGCTCTTTCGGCGATTGGTATCAACGGTATGACGGTTATAGAAGTCAGGGGGTATGGCCGTCAGAGAGGCCATAAAGAAATCTACCGGGGAGCAGAATATCAGGTTGATTTCACCCCCAAGCTCAAAATAAAAATTGTTGTTGATAAAGATATTGTAGATCAAGTGATAGAGGAAATCATATCATCGGCCCGAACAGGCAAGATCGGAGACGGCAAGATCTTCGTGTTGCCTGTAGAAAATGTAATCAGGATCAGAACTGCCGAGCAAGGGACTTCCGCCATCTAGGCATCTTATCTAATAGAGAATTGCAAAGAGGGTAAAGAGAATCAAAAGTAAGAATCCCGATAAAATACCGACCAATTTAATCTCTGAAGCTGAATACAGATTAAACTTGATCCTTGAGAAGGAATTGAAACATATAGGCCATCGGAAACCACGAGATGAGCATGGGGCCTGTTAAGGGGTTGGGATATAAATACATATGGCGAACCGTAATTACATGGTTATGCGCAGATAAAACAGGAAAACGAATTCTTATTCTTTGACACAAACGCTTCACCTAGTTCATAATACGCTCAAAAGCCAAGGGGACTCTTAAAACATTTACATAAAAGGAGTGTATCATGATTCTACTGAATCCCAAAAAGCATCTGCGTAAATACCCAGATGTGCGATCAAGCGAAATAATGCGCAAAACCATTGATTTCTTTGAAAACAAGGGAAAACAAAAGTTAAAAGAAGATGACCACGAACGGGTGTGGTACCGGGATTTTCTGGATTTTCTGAAAAATGAGAAAATCTTCGCCACACTCCTGACACCGGCTAAATACGGCAGCGATGAGAACTACCGCTGGGACACATGGCGCAACTGCGAATTCAATGAATTACTGGGATTTTACGGGCTGCACTACTGGTATACCTGGCAGGTATCCATTCTCGGCCTTGGGCCAATCTGGATGAGTAACAACGAGGAAGCTAAACGCAAGGCAGCCGAACTTCTCAATAAAGGTGCGATATTTGCCTTTGGCCTGTCCGAACGGGAGCACGGCGCGGATATCTACTCGACTGAGATGACGCTGACACCACAAGCAGACGGCACATATCTGGCCAACGGCGAAAAATACTACATAGGCAACGGCAACGAGGCCGAGATGGTTTCCACCTTCGGGAAAATGGCCGACACCGGCGATTACGTGTTCTTTATCTCGAATTTCCACCACAAGCAGTATGAGCTGATCAAAAATATCGTGAATGTGCAATCGTTTGTTGCGGATTTCAAGCTGAACGACTATCCCGTTACCAAGGCAGATATCCTCAAAATTGGACAGGAAGCATGGGACGATATGCTCAATACGGTCAATGTCGGCAAGTACAATCTGGGATGGGCATCCATAGGAATCTGTACGCATTCCTTCTATGAAGCCTTGAATCACGCCGCTCACCGCAAGCTTTACGGCATATTTGTTACCGACATGCCACACGTGAAGCAGATGTTTACCGATGCTTATGCACGGCTGACGGCGATGAAACTCTTTGGGCTCAGGACGTCTGACTATATCCGCAGCGCAAATAAAGATGACAGGCGCTACCTGCTCTACGACCCCACCATGAAGATGAAGGTTACCACCCAGGGTGAGGAGGTTATCAATCTTTTGTGGGATGTAATTGCGGCAAAGGGATTTGAAAATGATACCTACTTTGAGATGGCAACCCGCGATATCAGGGCTTTGCCGAAGCTGGAAGGCACGGTACATGTCAACATAATGCTTATTATGAAATTCATGCAGAACTATCTGTTCAACCCCAGAGAGTATCCCGATATTGGCACGATCAATGACATCCAAAGTGACGACTTTCTCTGGAACCAGGGACCGACCAAGGGTTTGGGCAAAATCCAGTTCCACGACTATGCTATCGCATACAATCTCTTTGACTTACCCAACATCGCTATTTTTAAAGAGCAGATCGAGACCTTCAAGGAACTGCTGCTTAATGCCACTCCAGACAAGTCCCAAGGTATGAACCCCGATTTCATGCTTACAGTTGGAGAACTTTTTACCCTTATTCCCTACGGACAACTCATCCTTGAAAATGCCAGGATCATGGGAATCGACCCTGATATCGTGGACCAGATTTTTGACTGTTTCATACGCGACTTCTCGGAATTCGCATTGCAGCTCTATAATAAACCCGCAGCCACTAAGGAACAGATGACATACTGTTTAAAAATGATCAGAAAACCGGCCCACGATGATGCAAGGTATCAGCGGGTAGTTGATAATTACGTATATGCTCTGAGATACACCTATGAAATGAATCCGTGATCTTGTTTTTTAGCTATTGAAAATAAAAATTATATGCTAACCTCTTTCTCGGCACTAGAGGGAGACCACCTACCAGAGTATACCAATTGAGCAGTCATCAAAAAAAGGCGGGGCAAACTCAGTAGCAAAAAATTGCAGGAGATGTGTATGAGAATCTATGCGGGCAACCTGTCGTACGAGGCGACAGAGGACGACTTGCAACAAGCCTTCAGCGCGTTTGGGGAGGTTGTATCGGTCCACATCGTCAAAGACAAGTACAGCGGACGTTCCAAAGGTTTCGGGTTTGTGGAAATGTCATCTGACGCACAAGGACAGGCGGCAATCGATGGACTGAAAGAAACAGATCTGAAAGGGCGCAAGCTGAATGTGAATACTGCCCATGAACGATCGAGAAACAACCGGGATGGCGGCAGACCTGGAGGATTCGGAAGATCCGGGAACCGTTCTGGGTCTGGCCGCGGCGGACGTTCCTATTAACAGCACCACAAAAAACATAAATGGATTCAGATTTTGTATTGTGTTTTTTTGAATCTGAATCCATTTTTTCATTTTAACACTACTGGGCTTAGAGCTGGAAACCTTCGCACTGCGGAACTTGTCAATGAGAATGGGACACTTTCATTAAACATTTAGTGTAGTCCTTTCTCGTCTACACTGGGTAATGGTTTGTTAATCCACACGGAATTGGGCAAGGGTAGCGATTTTGGGAGC
>Ga0272441_10005366_pt1 | contig 22363 bp, 32 predicted proteins | sample SSMProp6N_FD_193582 | JGI IMG/M metagenome (GOLD analysis project Ga0272441, IMG submission 193582) | Marine sediment archaeal communities from Little Sippewissett salt marsh, Falmouth, MA, United States - SSM-Prop-6N | ecosystem: Environmental > Aquatic > Marine > Wetlands > Sediment ... | reverse complement strand
TGTTTAGTGCCTTTCTCATACATTTTTAATCAGACACAATCTTATAACGTGTTTTTTTTTCTTTCATCTCCTTCGTTGGATATTTGTCAAGGTCAATATATTCCTCTTTTTTTTCTTTTTTTTCTTTGATATAACTTTGTGAGGTTTCCTGATACTCTTCTTCCCCATATAATTCAATATATTTACTCATCTTCAACCACTTCCATAAGTTCTCTTAATTCATCTTCAATACTTTCTTCAAACATATCTGATATAGTCTCATTAAACCCTTTAACTTTATTTAAAATCTCTTCTTTTCCCTCTAAACTTTCAAATGTAAAACAATCATAATCAAGAATAAATTCTTTTTTTATAATACGGTTAGGATACAGACTATTGGCAATACCATACTGGAATCTTAACCTATAATCTTCTTTGTTCAATTCAACAGAAGTAATGTATCGTGATATATCTTTTTTATTTGAAAAAAAATTCATTGAATCTAACAATGATTTATTCAATTGAATCCATATGAATGGATGTTCTTCATCTAAATTAATATGATTTATGTATCGTAATCCCAATCTTGTTGAAACAATTGAAGGAAATAGCTTGAATAAGCTGGTTATAACTAAATCTATTATTTTTAAATAGTCTTCAAAATTAGTGTATTCTTTAAATTCCACAATAATGTTATTAAATTCAAATGAAACAATTCTCTTTTTTGTTTTATTAAAAAACATATATCCTAGTGCTTCTTTTGATTTAGATTCAATCTGTTCTGCCCTTTTAAATTGTTGTTCAATTATCACTCCAATTTTTTCTTCTAATATTGGAAATTCACTTTTTATTAATTTTTGAAACTCCCCTATCCTCTCGGTATAATTATCAAGTAAAGTAGGAAAATCGAGTTTAAAAATTACATTTGATAGGAAATTCTTTTTATATTTCTTCTTTTTCATATGGTTTACCACTTTAACATCTAAACGCAGTATATTAAATTATCACCCACTAGTTAACACCGTGGTTTATCACTCCTGAAATTCACAGAACCCATTTGTCTATCTCCCGAATGCGACAGCAATATTTTATCACCCGTATCTGCGACAGAGCCCACGGTTCTGTCACATTTTCGGTTGTTATCCTGTCACCAACCGAATGCGACACCACTATTACACCAACCGGGTTTGCAGACAGAACATTATTAACCGAAAAAGATTTATATCACAGCAACAATTCATCATATACGGAATATTTCCGTTCTTCGAGGGAAAATGGGATCGCTGCTTGATAAAGGTGAAGAGAAAAACGGGAAAAAAAAGAAGAGCAAACATTTCGAAGACGGACACATGTTCCATGACGCCTTCAATGTCGGCAAACTAACGGGGACAGACAGGATGAAACTGGCGATACCAATACTGGAAGGGCTCGGAGCAAAGGTTGACGACATCGTCACCATAAGCTCTGTGAAAGGGAACACGGACGCATTGTTCATGTCGATAATATCACAGGATACCCTTGACGCAAGCCGACTGGACATAGACCAGAGGAAGATAGAGTCCTTCAAGAAAGCACTTATACGGAAAAAACCAGAATGGGGCGAAGGAGCCATGAAGGACATGGTGGAAGGGATAAAAATCGTCATGCGGATAAAAAGCCAGATGCGCATCGGGACGAAAAACGAGATCGAGAGGATGATGGAGGAGATAGGGGCGTCAAACGGGGACTATATCGCCCTTCAATACTGCGCGAATCCCCCGGGCTGGTTCCTCCTGCTGATAAAACAGGAGAACATACCGACGGTGTACCTTCCGACAGGCGCCGAGATGATGGACAACGGGCATGAATAGGACGAGGTGTCGTTCCCCAGGGGGAACAGAAAAAGCACAGGAATAAAGAAAAAGAGGATATATATTTAAGGTGAGGGTAAGATAATATGTGGATGCATCCGCTCCCAGTGAGAGAAGAGGAAAAAGCAATAGTTTTTGCGAGGCTGCTGTTTTATTGGCTTCCGAATAGCAAATACCGGTTGTACATACGGCAGGACAGGTATCGCCTGTATGGCCTTGTTTCAGATATCAATTTTAATGTTCATGACAAGGGGAAGGGGCATACTGTCCCGTATATAGAGGGTTTCTTCCCGAACGGGGGGAATATACTGTTACCGAAGCTGGAGATGTTTAAGGAGCCCCGATTGAGAACAGTTCCTATGACAGGGAGAGATGATGACACCATAATAGAGGTGAATGACTCCATAGCTGTGACAAAAAGGAAGACAGATTCATATGACGATGTTGACGAGAACTTTGTCACTGTTTTCGGTGAACACCAGGCGGAACAGTACGGGGACCTTATAAAGCGCGTGAATGTCTTGGAGACGAACAACCATGATTTGAGTGTCCTTGTCAAGGATTATTCTGATACGATAAGCAGGCAGGCGAGGGACCTGGACGCATTGACGATGACATATGAGAGGACACGGAAGGCGTATACCCGTCTGCAGCAGCAGAATGAGCTTCTTGCCACCGAGAAGGAGACATTTAGGATGATGAACAAACAGATGACAGTTGACCATTTGAGGGGAGAGGGCCGCCTTACAGCCATGGAGGAACACGCATATGAACAGGGTAACCGCGAGGGATTGCCGCCGATACAATCTATTTCGCAGAGCGCCGAGGAGATAAAGGTATTGATGGACACATTGAATTCGATGAGCAGGGATGTCACGGTCAGGCAGGACGCCCAGGTGCAGGCGGAGGTGAAAAACATGTTCAACAACTTGATGGACAAGCTGGCGAGAGATGAGAGAAACACTTATGCTCCGCCTCCCCCCCAGGGGGACAGGGCGAAGGTGATGCATAAGACAAGTGACGAATCAAGGGATATGAACAGGGAAGAAGGCGGAGAAACAGGGTGACAATGGGGGATATGACGAAAAATGGTATATAATTGAACAGGGTTATAGGTGATGGCACAGATATGAGGGGTTGTTTATATGCTTCTGCAGACACGTAATCGCATACCTATGACGGAATGTATCGACAAGATGCTTGACGCGGTCATGCTATGCTACTGGCCGATGGCGTTCCAGAGAGTGAAGGAACTGCGTTTCCATGTATTGATATACTGCATATCACATAATATAACCTATGCGGGAATAATAAAGCATGTGGATGAGATGAGAAGAGCGATAGAATACGGCACATGGGATGAGCCGAAACAGAGGAGATTCTATGAGGGGTACAGGAGATTCATAAAAGCTTTCTCTATGGAGGGGAAATCAACAGGGAAAGGCATCGAGCATTTGAAGAAAAACCTGAGGGACCTGATAGCCCAGGCTTCCCAGAATTTCGCTGATTTATGCACGAACGGGACACCAGCCCATGGAGAGGTGGTCAGGGATGACATGCTTGAATTCCATCGTTTCAGCGCGGACATAGCAGCCACCGGGAACAAGGATTTGTATAAGGAATACATATCCGCTGTGCAGGAGGGGATGAGATGCGTGTCGCGGATACCCGGCCTGATGTTCCAGCGGGATGTGAAGAACGGGGTTGACATATGGAAGATGAATGTGAACTTCATACCGACCTTGAGCAATGATTTCGCACAGTTCTTCTCACTCATGGAGAGTGTCCTTCTCATGTTCGATATGCCCGAGGGCGATACGGGGAAGAAAGAGGGCGCGATGGTCACCGAGGTGGGCAGGATGGCCGATGATGAGAGGAAAAGGATTATGGCGAAGAGGGCGTGGAACCTGTTGCGGCGGCAGGGGTGGCCGTTGCACACGATAGCCAAGCATCTGAACATAACGCTTGGTGAACTTGATGAATTATTGAATTTCCCCGAGGAAAGAACGGCAGGGGCGTGATAAAGGATGGTCTCAAGGAAAGGATTCAGCGCGGTCAAGGACAAGAACACCTATATGATACTGAAAAAGGCCGAGTGGTCATGGATAACGAGCATTGACGCCCAGATGGTGGGGGACTACAGGCACTTATCCCATGCATCTAGGAAGCTCAAAAGGCTTTACAACTGGGGGTTATTGAGCCGCAGGAGGATGACAACGAGGGCGGGGGGAAGAAAATACCTATATGAGATAACGCTGGAGGGCAAGAAATATATAGAATGGTACGAAAAGGGGTAGAGGCCCGTGTCGACGAGCCATTGGAGATATGGTGCTTCTACGAGTATTACTGTCCCGTATGCAACTATGTCATACACCAGGTGTTGTACCCGCTGGCGAGCAACAACCAGATCAGGCTCCTGTGCATAGAGATAATGACCCATGCGGGAACATACTTCGTCGACTGGTTCAACTACTATAGCGACCAGGTGGGAGAGGCGATAACACCCACCATACGGATAGTGGACAGGTATTATGAACCCGATGAGGAAAGATGGGAGATAGCCCCTGTTGAGGTTCTGCATATGTGGAAACAGAAAACATCTGGTCTTCGTGACGAGGACACAGAGAAAGCCGAGACACTGCGGAAGCACATATACGAGGCGATGCGGGGATACCGGAGGCATGCGGTGCCCAAGAGCCATAACATTCTTCCGCCGGCGAGTAGGTACTATAGGGGAATGCCATTCAAGAAGGAATACCTGTCCATATGAGGAAAGGATAGGGGAAAGGTGAGGGAATGATAGAATACATAATGAACAACACCCCTGGACACGGGATAATAGAGGCTGTATCAAACCCAAGCATAGACAGGACAGTCGTCGAAATGATACAGAACGGAAGAAAGATAGGGGTGCTATACTGGACACGCAGCATGCGTTTCCTCCCCGGGTTGAAGCCGCACCCGAAATACTTCCTCTCAGACGAGCTCAGGACAATGGAGGGGAAGGTCACCCTCCACAAGACGGTGACCACGGGGCACCTGGCGACATCCATAAACCCTTTCCACCAGATAATATTCTCCGATATATCAGACATGAAAAATCTCACCATGGACGAGGTGTATCAAAGGCTGACGAAGGATCACAGGATACTCCCTGACACACGGACGGCGCGTCGGGTGACACAGAACATAATGGATGACATGTACAGCAGGAGGAATATTGTGAGGTACAGGGAGGCGGGGGAACGGGAATACCACTTCGTCATAGGGAAAAAACTTGTCTCCCCCCCGGGGGGATACACCATAGTGGAATTCAAGAACGGGTACGACCCCATAGCCTGGCAGCTCATGGACATCATGAAGTCATACGGGACAATTACACGGGACAAGATAATTGAATACTTCGTCATAAACATCGGATGGCTGAAAAAAACACAGACGATAGACAACTACCTGTCCCAGCTCAGCGATGGAACCCTCTGGGGATACCCCGTATGCAAGGAGAAAGGGAAAGGCAACATACAGGAGGTGCGGCGAAACCATTGGAGATATGAATACCCCTTGGAGCCCTTCGGGCAGGAGCCGGTCTAACCATGCCAGGCCACGGAGGGGAATACCACGACTACCTGAAAAAGGAAACAATGAAAAGGATAGCCGAGGTATACGGGAAAAGCGTCAGGATCATAAAAAGCGAGCAAATCACAGATGGCGGGGCCCTGTCGAACTTCATAAAGATGACAATAGGGATCATCATACCCGGAGAGAACCCCATAACACCCCAGCCAGTTATATACCCCGACTTCGCGGTAATGGTCAAAATGGATGAGGAAGAAAAAAGATACATCATAGAGGAAATCGGGGAGAAAAAAAGCATCATAGACAAGGCATACCTGGAAGGCCGGGAAACAAAAACAATATTCATAGAATGCGAAACAGCGACATCCCAGCTGACACGGGGGGAACGAATGAACAAGACCCTCGTATACGAATTCATAAAAAACAACATGGATCCCCTCGTCTGCATGATATGCTCAACATTCGATAACACAACAATAGAAAGCAATATATTCAAAAACGTCTGGCGGTTCCCCAAGCCAATGCTAGGAACCCCGGATGAAGAACAAGAGGCAAAAATACAAAAATAAAGAGAGGAAAAAGAAAAATGAGAAAAAGAACAAAGAAAAAAAACAATAAAATAAAAAAAATGCTGACAGTCCTGCCGCTGATGGCAATCATGCTGACACCCCACATCGCGAACGGACAACCGCCAATAATAACAGAAACAGATGGAGCCATCATAGAGGTGACACTGGGGAACCCATATGTCGACATGGGGGAAAACAGGTACGCCATATACCCGGGCACCCCCATCATGATAACATTGCTCCCGATATACCGCCCGGGGATGACAAGCCTGCTCTACAGGATAGAATCAATGGGTGACGAGGGAGAATGGACAGACATAACAATGGCCGTTCAGGGTCACACGGCACATCATACCTTCACCATACCGGAGGAATGCCACCACCAGCTATCCTACCACTACACAGGGGAAGTCTTCAATGAAGAATCCCAGGAATACGAACACTATGACATATACGCCCACAATATAGCCACATTCTATGTCACAGGGGGACCACCCCATATAAACAAGGAAATCGGGGAGCCAATCTACATACTGGAAAACAACGAGGGATACTATGCGACAAACAGGACACCCGTCACGATAGACACAGACTTCGGATGCCTCCCCGGGGGAAGAACATACATCAACAACGGATCAGGGAAAACAGAGATCACGGGAATGACACCCTACACACACCACTTCACAGATGAATGCACCCACTGGCTGAACATCACAGCGACAGATATCTTCGGAAGGACATCATACGAAAATGAAACATTCCACATAGACAACCACGCCCCCGCCATACACAAGACAATAACAGGAGAATACCGGGAGATACAGGAAGGAAAAGAATACGGGGCGCAACAGGGAACATCCATAACCGTGACCGTCACAGGAGGACACTGCCCAGCCGTCATGACACGATACAACACAGGGGGAGGATGGAACACCATCAAATCCCTGCCATTCACCTACACATTCGAAGAGGAATGCACCCACTGGATAAACATAACCACGAACGACCTTCTCGGACAGACACGATACGACAACCAGACATTCCATATCGACAGCACACCCCCCAGCACATGGATGACATGGGAACTGGATTACTACAACCAATACATAAACCAGTACACGGAATTCATAATAGAGGGAGAAGACCCCATATGCCCCGAATGCCCCTGGGCACTGAACTACATGATAGACGGGCCAGACAACTCGATATACAACAGCGGAACAAGCTTCACGGCATGCAACGGGGAATGGAGAACAACACCCCATAACACACCCATCGCGTTCCAGATACGGGATGAAAACGGGGGAATACAGGACGGAAGCTACACAATAGAATTCTATGGAACAGACTGCGCAGGGAACACAGAGGAGGCAATCCACCGCTACACATTCCATACGGATATCCATCCCCCGGTGACACGGATACGGTACATGGGAAACACCTACAATGGGTCGGACGGGATGTTCATAGATGATGAAACACGGGTGATACTTGAAGGGGAAGATCTGGAAAGCGGCTTGAAGATAATAAAATACAGGACAGGGGATGACCAGCCGTCATGGACATATGAAAAACCGTTCACCATCGAACAGGAAGGAAAACACGATATGACATACTACGGGAGGGACTGGATTGGCAACACCGAGAAGGCGAACAGAGAAACAGTGACCGTTGACACAACACCACCTGAAACGCATATCGCCCTTGAAGGAGACACATACATCGTCAACGGGGAAACAATCATAACAGAAGACACACTGATACACATGTCCCCCATAGACATGGGAAGCGGCATACGGGAAACACGATACAGGATAGGAAACGGTGAATGGCAAACACCCGACGGGCATGGATACATAAAAACACCCCTTGAGGAACCAGCGGCAATAGAGTACTACAGCACGGACAACATGGGGAACACGGAGGAGACACAAAACATATCGCTCTCCATAGATATCCAGAACCCACGGATACACATATCAACACCCTGTGAAGGATACCTCACGATATACGGAAGGCCACTGGTAAAAACAGAGAAGACGATACTGATAGGGAAGGCAACGCTTGAAATGGACGCGTCAGATGACACGCAAATAAAAAGGATGGCAATATACATAGACGACGAGCCTAGGACACAGTCAACAACCGGGCACATATCATTCGAATGGAACACATTCTCCCTCAAGAAACACACGATACAGACAGACGCGGAGGACATCACAGGGAAAACAACAACCAAAACACTGGAGGTACTCTACCTCAACCTATAAAAAAAAAAAAATAAAAAAAAATAAAAAAAGGATGGTGGACACACATGGAAAAGGCGCGGGGATAAAAATGGAGTATGACCCATATGAGATAGACATCACCGACCTGGTGCTCTACCTCAATGACTACTGCAACATGAACTGCAGGCACTGCTACTACAGGCAGGGTAACCACACAATAGACACACGATGGATACAGGAAGCCGTGGACAATCTTCCCAACATAAAAAAAGCGGTGATTGTCGGCGGGGAACCCACGATATGCCCCGTCCTCGAAGAAGCAGTTGACATACTGAAATCAAAAAACATAGCGGTCACCATGTCCACAAACTGCAAATGGATGACATGGGGGAAACAAGAAAAAAACACGGGGGGCACGAACAATGAACAGGAATACTGGCAAACAAAAAAAAGAGAGGAAGAGGACCACATGAAACAGGGAGAAAGAAAAAGGAGCTACACCGATGTCCTCGACATGATAAAGAACATAGATGTCATACAGATAAGCCTGGAGGGACCGCCGCAAATCAATGACAGCATACGGGAAGAAGGATCCTATATGAACTCGATGGACGCAATAGATTTCCTCAAACAGAACGGGTATGAGAAATACCCCGAATCAACACGGAAAGGATACACGGGAAAAAGGATGTTCATCAGGATGACCTACTCCGAATTCAACCTGAGGGCAATACCGAGGATGCTCAGGCTGGCCTGGATAAAGCACCTGCCCATCGTGTTCTTCCCCCTAAAAAGCGACACACAGCCGCCGTTGACAAGCACCCAGCAGGTACAGCTGTACAACCTCCTGATGAAATACAGCACGGATGATGGAAGAAGACTGGCGATGTCAGCCGTTCCACAGTACTGGACATACATGGGGGACACGGAATCATACTGCCCGGCGGGGAAACACAGGATAAACATCCTCCCCGATGGATGGGTAACACCCTGCGAGATGAACATGCCCCCCATATTCGACAAGCTGTACAACATGGAAAAAAACAACGGAGAGCTCGACATCGACAAGCTATACAGAAACATCGACTACTTCCTCCGCAACATAAAGACGGTGGATGACGGATGCATCAACTGTCCCCACCACAGGATATGCAGAAGCGGATGCCTGATGACAAACGAGTACCTGAAATGCCCCTTGAGGGAACAGATAGACTTCTCATACTTCGGCGACAGGATAGGGGTTTCAACAGGACAAAGGATGAAAAGGGTCGGGCAGCTGAACACGATAATAGAAAGAGCGTTCGTCTGCTAAAAATAGCGAATGATAAAAAAAAACATGGAGGATAAAAAAGAATGGATGACGAGATAACCAGCGAGATACGGGATAACATACTGAAATGCTCCAGGATTGTATCAACAAGCACAATAAAATCGGAGGGGAACATAATACCGGAGGGCATACACGGAACAATCATCACCCAAGAGATAAAACACGGGCACCAGGTGGAGGCACAGGTGCAGTTCGACGGTTTCCCCAGACCCATAAAAACAAAGATAAAGCATATCAGATGCGAACGGTGACAAAAAGATTTAAGAAAACCATAGGCATTACATAACTGGGAAACAACAACCGGGCACACCATCGGATCCGGTCAGCACTGCCCGGCTGCTGGTTCCCCTTACTTTTGCAGCATCAAGTGGAAAAAAATAAGAAGATTATGCGTTCCCTATCTCATCCCTGTCTATTTTCTTCCATAAAGCCTTCTCAAAAGGCTCACCAAGCTGACGGTACCTGTCCCGGGCGGCGTCATACTCCTTCCGTGTCAGAAAAAGCTTCGTGTTCCCCCGGGGATTGCCCACCCCGTCAGTGGAAAGATCGGTATATGCCCTCCCTGAAACAAGGACAAAACGTGAAAGATACTTGCCCGAGAGGCATTTCTTGAGTGTCTGCCCTGTTTCCCTGCTCCGTATGGTCACCTCTATCGTGCCAGAAGGACACTTGTCCACATTGATTGTATCGCCTTTCTTAGCGGACAGGTCCTTCCCTATTATCATATAAAAAAAACCGTTACCGTCTCAGGCCCTTCTGAATATATGAAGATTATCCTCGTACTGGTTCCTTTCAAGGAACTCCATCAGGCACTGGGCGCATCTGGGCTGCATTTTCAGGTCTTTTATATAGAAGAGCTTGGGTGACTCCCCTTTGTGGTCAGGGCATATCCCCGGCTTGTTGACAGTGACGATGTTCGCCTTCTTGAAACATCTGCCGTTGATCAGCGCCTGTTCCTTCGGGCATCCTCTTTTTTTGGTATTTGATTCGTTTGCCATGCTATTATTAACAACATAGATGTATTTAATGTTTTTTAGGAAAAATTTCCATAAAAAAAGGTTTATTATAGGTGTTCATCCATTAACAGGATTGATATGTCAGAGAAAAAACCGAATTACGGGAAGGGTTTCAAATGGGCGGTGAGGGAACACAAGTACGAAAGGGATATAAACATCATACTTTTCGGGGTGACACTGTTCAGCATAGTGTCGATAAAATGTGTTCTGAACAGGGAATGGATTCTTTCTCTCGCAATCGGGGTGCTGGTGTCATCCCTGAGTGCCATATGCCTTCTGCTTCATTTCGTCGCCAGGTTCTCACATGGAAGGGAACAGAAACATTTCAGCAGGCATAAGAGGTAATGAGGAAGGGGGAGGAGGGAGCGGAGGCAAAAATACCTTCCGAAGGAGGAGGTAAAAAGATGCTTTCCCTCCATCCCCCATGATGAAACCAGGGGGGATCAAACCCAGTCGGCAAATGTTTTCATTTCCCTTGTGCTCTTTCTATTGCATATCGTATGGCCATCATCATCGGTCATGCATCCATACGGGACGGGCTCATGGAGCATGCTTAACGGATTGAGGTCATTGATTTTTATTTCACGCATCGCGGCATTCACTGTAAAAGAGTCTGTCACCTTTTCCCCGGGTTTCCGCAATACGCTTTTCCTGATGAACTCATCCTTCGGGATCCATCCGAGGACAAAAGCGGTGTTGCTTTTCGTGTTGAACCTGACGAACACATATGTGTCAACATGCCTGTTTCCGACCTGGCTTTTCTCCACCTCGCATCCATAATATCCCTGTGGCTCCACAGTGGTGGCGACCGTTTTCACATCTATGTTGCATCCGCCAACCGTGAAATCCTTCTTGTCCTTCTCATCCACGGTGTTATGATGCTCATGCTCGATACCGTTGTCTATAAGGAAATCCCTGAAAGATATCTCCCCGGGGTACCCTGTCCATCTCTGCTCTCCTTCGAACTTGTTGCCCCATCCATGCGAGTCCTTTGATGCCCTGCGTTCCGAGTACCCCTTTATTTCCGCTTCAGAGAAATGCCTGATATACCATCCTTCCCTCGGATTTGCCATACTAACAGGAAGAAATAAGTGGAATCATTTATATAGTTTTCCTGGAAAATTTTCCAAGAAAGAAAAAAAGGGGAAAGGGAAAAGGAGTGGCCTGCCTAGTGGAAAACACGGCTTATATTCGGGCGTGTGAGATACCAGATGATGACGGAGTTTATGGCAAGAATGGCAATAATGACAGAAACAAGAAACACGAGGAAAATCCAATAAGGAGAGGAAGACAAGTTTGCATCAGAAGCGGCATATGACAACCCGAGAGTTGAGGGGCTAAGGGTATAATACATGAAGTGCCCCGCAAGATTTCCAAGGATTGCCATGGTTATGACACCAGTAGATATCAATGCAAAACCAGATATGACGATGGAGAGCAAACGACCCCATGCTTTAAGGTTCCACAAGCCATATGCACACATGGAATACAGAACCCAGAACAATATACTGGATATGGAAAGGACAATCGTAGCCAAAATGTCACCCTCCAGATAAAAAAAGATACTGACAAGGAGAACATTCAACACGACCAGGATCAGGTAATACACTGTCAGGATTGTAACGCCAAGGGGCCTGTTGCCTATACGGGATTTTCTTTTTTCCATGATTCACCTAAAAATTATCTCAATGGAAAGCCCTCTTTACCTCAGGCCGCGTCAGATACCAAAGGACGATTATACTTATGACAGTCCCCACAGGGAAAGCAAAAAGCTGCAGGACAGCAAAGATCATCGCAACGATACGGCTCCATTCCTTCATATTCCACAAGGCAAATGATATAAAGAAAGACAAGGCCGCTAAAATAAACATTATGATTGCAAAACCCACCCCGAAGCCGAGAATAAACCCTATAGCTTCCCCGCCGCCAGTATACGCATATGTTGAAATCATTGTCGACATCACAAGAACCACACCCGCCAAGGTATAGAATGCACCGCCGAGAGCCCAAAGAATAGAGAGTATTGTAATCCCGGACGGCCTATTTTTATGAGAAGACTTTTTTTTAGCCATAATATAAAACAAGATTTAGGTTATATTTATCCTTTTCCTGGAAAATTTTCCATATGCACCCGCAAGAAAAAAGATGGAATTCATATCGATTCCAGATAGACCTCTATGGGCCGAAGGAAATGATGATCCGTCATAACTATCTTTATAAGGTCCAATGGATACACCTTGTACACGGCCGTCATATTCGAGGATGTCGTATGGCCAGCAAGAACCTTTGTGAACCAGTCATCAAGATGAATATCGAACCTTTTCTCAAGCTCATCATTCCCCCTGCACACATTCGACATGTGTGTGATGAAAGCCTCCCGCCCCATACGGGGATGACACTTCCTCCCGTCAATGCTCTTATACCTGCTAATGCGATACCACATACCCTGAGTCGTCACATTAAGAAGAGAATTATCGGACAAGTAGGGGCTGATGACATACCTATACGTGAAATCATCAAAAAAAAGTATTCTCTCCACCTTCGTCTTCCTGGTTATAAGATGTATCCTATGGTCATCCACATTTATCATATCAGGCGTTATACCGCCATTGCTTGACAACTCCCCCGGCCTGCATCCGAGGTAAGAAAGAGCCCAGAATGTGCAGAAGGCCGGTATATCCGACGCCTCAAGCATAGAACTGAAAATAAATTTAAGGTCATCAATCGTCACAGGAACATCTATCTTCGCCCTCACATGAAGACGAGGCTTTTTCATCCGTATTATCTGGCGAAGACGCATCCGCTCACCGATAATGTTCCGAAGCTCCTTACGGGACGCGCCCGCCATTGACACTTCCAGCATGTCGTATTTGTAGGAACAGAAGCTTTTTATTATCCGTATGAAAAGGTTGACGCTTGATGTCGCCCATTCTTCATATTCCTGTTTTTCCTGGTAGTATCCCATTACATCTTTTGATGAGAAATTAGCGAGAGATGTCCCTTTACCAGAGAGGTATGATGAGAAACCCTGGAGTATGCTTTTCTGGTACGCTATGGTGGATGATGCTTTTGTCCCGGTGAGGTATTCCTCTATTATTTTTTTTTCGTCTGGCATGGTATGATGCGATGTTATGCCTGAACCCAGAAATAAATGTTGCGGACGGGACCGTTGGGCAACTCATATACTGAAAGGTAACATTCATAGAGCAATCCCTTCTGGAATGTGTGGTACTCGCATTCTGACAGATGGATGTAGAGCGGTATCTCCAGTGTAGCATACGGGGGTATGGATGACTCGATATATGTGTCCTTTCCCGTGAGCTGGGAGTATAGCGGCTGGGGATACGACCCGTACTTGTCCATGTACTGTATGTAGAAGACAGAGAGATGGCTGGATGACAGGTCGCTTGGGAACAAGGGGTATCCCGAGAATGGGTTATAGAGAGAAATCCTGAAGCGGACAGGATGGCCAGCTGTATTGGTGATGGACAGGTTGTTGTATATGGATGCTTCTTCCCGTACCCCTCCCCATGAATCTATGTGGCGTCCGCAATAAAAGATTGGTTCATCAGTATGGTTTTTTTTCTCCCCCACCCATGAGAATTCAAGATCGCCGAGGGGGCTATGCCTGGTTATTATATTGAATGAGTACAGTGTCCTGTTGCAGATGACCACATAGTTGTTCCCGAATATTCCTTCATTTGAGTTTATGGATGTGTTTCTGATAAGGAATAATGTGAAATTCAGTGTCTCTCCAGGGGATAATATTTTTTTTTCCCCGTATCCCTGCAGAACGGATCGGCCCAGGGACGGCGTGTACAGTGTGATAGGGTAGGATGAGTATGGAGGGGATGAAAGAACCAGAACAGCTTTTTCCACATAGGGGATCACACAGGGATTCAAGGAAAGGGAGAACGACATATTGCCAAGGCGCAGTTCTTTTGATCCTGTGTTCGTTATGGTTATATTTATATGTTGGTCTTCACAGTTATATGATTCCCAGCTTGATAACTGGATCGCTGGCGTACGTGGGGCGGAAAAATTGATGTTTTCTAGGATTGTGTCTTCTTCATGGAAGTAAATGACAGGGTTGGGTTCCAGGGGTGTGTCGCCCGAGTGGAAAAAAAGGAGATAGATGACGAGGGTTGTCATGACGACTCCCCATATGGCCAGGGGTATGGTTACCCTGTTTTTTGTCCTTTTTCCTTTTTTTATTGTGTCCATGAAGACCAAGCAGTGAATTTTATCATGTCGACTGTATTGAGAACAGTACGCCCCCCATCTGTATGGTGTTTCCTCCGCAACAGACTGGTTCCCATGTCCATTCAGGCGCCTTATGGAAATGGAATGTGACCGTGTATTCCTGTATGCCGTGTCCGGGTATGGAATTAACATATTCATAGTAATAGGATGAGTTGGATGAGTCGTAAAGGATGACCGAGTCTGTATTGTTTGAAAGTATTATGTCCGTGTAGTTCCCTATCTCTGTCCTCAAGATGGGAGAAAATGAATAGTTCTTTTCAAGAGAACGCGTGTTCACTATGTGTATTGTTCTTTCAATGATGAGATCCCGTGTGGATGAGTAGTTCTCGCCTATGACACTTGATATGTTCAGGTTGTTGTCGTCGACACCCATGACAACCTCGAATTGTTTCTGGTACATTTCCATGTAAGTGATGACACCTGGCATGAGGTCCTTTCTCCCTTTTTCATACCCTGTGTCATAGGATATGACAGATATGAACAGTGATGATATTATGAATGCGGCTGACACGTATGCTATCGCCGCAAGGGCTTTCTTGCCGTATAGGCTGAATTGCCCCGCTAATTCGATGAGGATGATTGAGGATAGGAGGAAACACACGGGGAATATGACATATGGGGCGTATTCCGGCATCACGAGTTTCAGTGACAGGATGTCCCCTATGACAATGGTGGATGAGATGGCCAATAAACATGATATTATATAGGGGGAAACACCTGTTTCCTCTTTGTTCCGGGCATGTATATAATAGTATGTCAATAACGGGATGACCGCTGTTGATGAAAGCCACAGGATAAGGAATTCCTTGACAGGTATGTTGTGTAAAAGGGATGTGTATCCAAAGAACAGCATGCCTGTTATCACTGCTGAAATAGCCGTGATGAGTATCCATTCCGTGGTTCCCATGTTTTTTTCAAGATGGTTCATTATTTTCCCCATTCTATCTCCCCCTTATTGTTTTTCTTTTTGCAATGCTCATAGCGGCCATAGTGATAAGGAGAACAGGGAGAATGGTGATTGACCCGAATCCTGGTGTTTCATTATCATGGGATATGTGTATTGTGATGTTTTGGCTTGGAAGCAACTGGTCAATTGTGTTCAGGTATCCCTGTATGACATATCCCCCAGGCTCTACAGAGAAAGGAGCAGTGTTGTTGTCCTGGCTCCATGTGAAATTCCAGTATCTTGTTTCATTATGTCGCCATGTCAATGTTGTTATGATGGGCAGGCAGGGGAATCCTTGATGGGAGCTGTATATTGCGGTGTTGTTGCCTTCGGGGAATACGGAAAACATCGCATAGCAGGAATTAAGCATCGTCAGGTTAAGTGTCCCGTTTGAGGGATTGCTAACGGAGAGATATAGGGTTATGTTCTCCCCGGGAGAGTATGTTTCTTTGTCTGTTTCCAGGGTGATAGACAAGCTATCGATGCCATCATGCAATGCATATGTTTCCCCCGCAAGGATCACATGGGAAGCCACCAGTATGGCGAATGCTGCCACAAACAATGAACAGTTTCCTTTAAACATATATTATGTATATACTTTATAATATTTAAATATATACAAAAAGACGGATGGATAGCAGCGGATGAAGAGGATGCTCCTTATTTTTTTATCAAAGGCACACGGCATTTTGGACATACCATATTGTAGCATGGCATCCCCTGTGAATGGGGTTTCTCGTACCCGCATTCGGGACATTCGCATTTTCCGCCAGGTCCGCTCCCTGGCTTGTTCCCACCCATTCTTCCAGGACCCCTAAATCTTCTAGATCTCATATGTAGGGAGTAATGATAGGTGCAACTTAAAAGTTTCGGTGTGGGAATAATGAAGAGAGATGGAGGGGGAAGACCAATTATTTTTTATGTTTTTTCGGCCCGGTCTTCAAAGGAGGATACACTATCCAGATAATTGCCACCAGTGCGACAAGGATTATGGAGAATATTATTACATAGGTCCACCATGATGAGAGGATATCGTCACGGGAGGGGTTCCCTGTGACAGAGAAATATCCGTCGCTATAATCGATATAATCACCGCTTTCTATTTTAACCCTATAGTCGTTTCCGTTATGGAGATAAACTGGGAGAGGAAGAGACGCCGATCCCTGTGACGCTTCAGCGTTGCCCATTATCCAGAATTTTTCTTCAAGGCCCTTGACAATGTATATGTCCACTTCGCCTGTGAGAGATGACTCCCATCTAACATCTATTCTTCCAATGGAGGCATCTATGCTTTCTCCACCATTAGGGTACGTAACCTGGATTTCCCCGGTCGCAAGAACCTGTGGAACACATGCCATGGCCATAAACATAAATGCCATGCATCCTGCTGAAAACAGCATACTGTTTTTCATAATGTTAAGTGCGAGTCGTATTATTTATAGTTTTCCTGGAAAATTTTCCATACCAACAGATGGGGCATTGAAAGACCAGTTTATTTTTTTTTCAGGGGATACACCAGCCATATCCCGAAAGATATGAAGAAAAGGATAATGACGGAATCTATGACAAGGCCCAAGTCAATGTTGAGGAACAGGGATTCCCCATGCCGTATGGATATGTATCCATCGCTTTGGTCCTCTATAGTCCGGTCCCCTAGATGCCCTGTGATTATTATCCTGTAATCATCCCCGGCCGGTATGTCCATTGATTCCGTCAGGCTGCAGTCCATACGGTCACCGTCGGGGTATCCCATAAAGAGTATCCAGAACCTGTCGAAATCCCCTTTCAGCAGACGGATGGTAAGATGAAATGATCCCTCTTCAGGTATGCTCCATTCTATTGGCACATCGACATCTTTCCCCATGGTGAACACCTCACCCCCGTTGGGTGAAACAACGGTTATGCCTGAAAGCCCGGAGGCGTCACGAAGAGCGAATGTTTCGCTCCAGCTTTCATTGCTCCAATGGTTGTCAGGGGCATCGCTTAACCTCATCCGGTAATGGCCACCTGGTTTAAGTGACTCGCGGAATGTGAAAACGAAGGATGTTGAAGAGCCTTCATATGCCTCGGAGTACACAACCTCGTCGTTGTGCCACAGGTCGACCCATAGGGTATCCCTGAGAGATGTCCCCCTCCATGTGAATTCATGAGAGGATCCTATGTCAAAAACTTCTCCCCCTCTTGGGGATAAGAGATGAAGCTCGGATTTATGGAGATAGAAGGGCCAGCTGAAAGAAACTATTGTTCCCCCATATGACGCACCTATCCTGTATCGGCATCCGAGGTCTATTATGTCCTGTGGGACAACCCATCCGTATCCGCCAATTCCCATGTCAACATCACCTATGTCACTATGGAAAGAGTAGTCCTCTTTATGGAGTGAGAGGGATATCTGTCCTTCAGGGGGTTGCCCTATCAATGACCATTCCACGGGGCAAATCCCGCCGAGGAGCCATTCAGAGTTCACACCAGGGGATGTTATATCTATTGAGGGGATGGAGAGTGAAACAGGTGAGGAGAACGAGAGGATCACCATGGAGATAAGAAGGGATAATGGCACTGGCGAGTGATTCTTCATTGTTTCATTATTTATTGAGAGGTTTATATAGTTTGCCTGGAAAATTTTCCAGATAAAAATTAAATACACAAAGAGCCATGATACATATGTAATGCTGAAAAAAAAAGACGGATGCAAAAAAGGATATTTGCATATCGGGAAGAACTGCTATCCAAGGGTTTCAATAACTAGGGAGGGAAGCATACATGATTACTATGACAGGATGATAGATAACACAGTAGAGATGTTTAATGACGAGAAAGAGGTCAGGTCAATACAGAGGGAGCTGGGGGATCATCCAAGCGTGCGGGAGTTCAAAGGATTCATCATATCAAGGACTGACAAGCAAAACATTATAGACGCTTATGGCATATATGAAAAAATCCCGTTCCCCAAGGTGCCTGTTTTCCGCATAAGAATAGAGGGATAATGGAAAATTTTCCAGGAAAACTATATATATGATTTGCCTTATGTTTAAAATATGGCCAGAAAAAAGTCAACAACTAAAAAAACAATAAAGAAACAAGGATGCAGAGTAGGCCAGGCGATGACACCGAAAAAAACATGCCGCAGCATCTCAAAAGCACGCATAGGAACAATGAGAACATCTTATGTGAGAAGCAAAACAGACAAGGCTAAACTCATAGCTAGAGCGAAAAAACAGGGATACACACTCTCGAAGAAACAAGGATCGGTTCCAAATTTCGCACAAAAATGCGGGATGAGGCACAAGCTGTCATTCATAAAGAAGAAATAGGCAACGATAACCGATTATACCATCCGGTAAAAAAGCAAACAGATTTGGAGAGGCATATAGCCAGTGATCCATTATCCTTTTTTTTTTCAATCCACAAGGGATATCCTTATAACAATATATAGATTATTTTCAATAATCCTGGGAACCATTAGCCCCATTATCACGCAGGATGAACTTTCCCTGCATACGAGACTGGTTGTCAGGGCTATGAACCGACAGATTGTCCTTATGGCGACAGGCGATAATCTCCGTCTTCACGCCGCCGATGTCGACAGCCACAGGGCGGCATTGACCGACAGGTATTGTCTCCTTCAAACTTTCAAGCTGCTTATTAAACTTCCGGGAATTTATATTGTCACCTGAACTCATAGGATACCGTATGAAACATCAACTATTTAAACATTTATAAAAACGGTTCTGTCTACAAATTCGGTTGGTGAAGTAGTGGTGTCGCATTTGGTTGGTGGAGGCACTGTATTGCTAACAAATGGCACTTTTATTTTCTATTTACCTTTTTTCTTGAATATTCACATATGTCAGTTGCGACTTCTTCAGCTAACTCGTCTCTTGCTTCGCTATCTGTAAAAATCTCTTCCTCAAGGAACATATCATCCCATCCTTCATTATCACAATCATGAACAAGATGATCTATCAAGCTTTTTACATTCCTTTTCACATCACTATAAGATGTATCACACCCATCTTTCTTAGACATGATTATTTTATTAGATAGCTTCTATAAATACTTTACCTGGAAAATTTTCCATGGATCAACAACCGTTGTGCGACAGCGACACAATAACAACCGAAAATGTGACAGAACCAGAAAAGACATGCCGCAACAAAAAAAAACTCTTCACAAAATAGAGGGGAAACTCTCACTAAGCAAAGAGGTAAGGAAATATCGCGGCATGCCCAGACAGATAATGCACAAAGAGGTATAAAATAATGATGGAAAAAAACAAAAAACAGGAAAACACCATATATCACATGAAAAAGGGGGGGTAAACAACAAAAAAATGTATTCTAGACGATTTTAATGGTTTTCTCCCCTGTTGAAACACAAACAAAAAAACAGGGAAAAACAAAAAAACAATGAAAAACACCAAAAAACACTATTTCAACGCACTATCATGCCTAACAACCTCGTCAGGCGAAACAACCAATGAACACCCGCCATGAACTATTGCATACGGTGCCACATAATCCATACCGTTGACACGATGCCACATTTCAAAAACATGGGACAGAAACAATTTACGGACAATACGCAATGCCCGGAAATGAACATGTGTGCGTGAACGCTTGACAAGAACCATACCTCCCCCCCGTATGGATTGATCCCCACTAGCTATATTTTTTTTAAGCAGGGCTATGGCGGCATCATCACCAACGGATGATTTTTTCTTTATATAGCTCCCGGCGGCAAAACCCCCTGTTTTCTCGGCAAGCACATATCCCCCCGACAGCTCGACAGGGATCATGAAGGGCGTGTTATGTTTCTCCTCCCGCATCCTTGCCTCATCATAAATAGATCTGTAGAACGAATCAGGGCACATGAGGAACTGCAATGCCGCCCTGTATGTGACAGATTTCAAAAAGGCATTAGGATGCATGTTTTTCATGTACCTGCCGTCTGTGGCGCATCCTATTATGTTGCTGTTCCCGCAGTCGGGGCATTTTTTTCCTTTGCAGGGTGAGAATCCGCATGACAGGCAGATGCGGGATGCTCCAAGGCCGGCGTATGACCAGAGGGCTGACTGGTTGGGTGTTTTCTCAATGTTTATCTCGCCTATCAGCTGAGCGGATATTATGGGACCTATCCCTTTCACATGGATGAAGAAGGTGTTCCATAATTGGTGACGTGTGACAAGTGATTCTAGGACTTTCGCTATTTCCGATTCCGCATGTTGTAGGTGTGATAGCACATTATCTGTTTGGAATGATGCCTGCTGTGGTGTGAGCGACCCAGTTTTTTCCTTTGCTTTTATGTGGAGATGGCTTGAAATCCTCCATTTCTGCACAACCCGGTAAATCCGTTCAGCGGACCGTATGTTCGCCTCTATGTCCGCCAGGGCCATTTCGCCATCGGCATGGTTGGTTTTTTTTGCCTTATCCATGGCGATATGGCTCCTCCATGATTATGGACATCAGCATCCCGAAGGATATAATGTATGGTGTCTACTTAAAAATTTTTATCACCTAAAAAAAGAGAGGACTTAAAAAAAAGAAGTGTTCACAAAAAAAGAAGACAGGGGTCAGGATGTAATGCCTCTCTTGCTTAGGAGGTACAGTCTTCTGTCGGCAATGCGTTTCTTCAGCTTCATCTCTTTATGGCCCTCACGGGTTATGTATAGACCGTGTACCCCTTTGCTGATGAGTTCCGACCGTAGCCTGTTTTTTGAATGTCGTGGCGGCCCGATGAACATTCCCTGTGACGGGGGGGATCCGATGTCGCAGGGATGTATGTTCCGTATGCAGACAAGGTCCCTGTGTGGACGCAGTGTGTCACTGAACATCCAGAGGTGTATGCATCCGGGGTCGGAGATGTGGAATCCTTTGTAGCGGTGGAGCAGGGCCTCTTTCGCAAGGGTCTCGTTCTCTGCCTCTATCTCACCGAATATGATGGAATCAATATATGTGAACTCGAAATAGAAGTGCATCATGATGGCTCCATGGAACGGATGTGTATCTCCTTGAACATCCGGTGGGAGAATAATAGGGATATGATGCCGAAAATGAGGCATACGGACAGGAAGAACACCCCGCTTAATGACATGCTCCCTAGGAGGAGAAATATGACAACAAGGGACGCGATGAAGAAGAAAGCGGCTATGAAACCGAGGAGGAAAGGGAAGCAAAGGGCTAATACAACAGACAGCACATCGAAATGGGAGGGTGGAACAGGTATTCCTTCTTCCATGGTGACCATGCCTCTTGGCTATGGTGCAAGAAACATCTTCATGTTATTTATTGTTTTCCTGGAAAATTTTCCGTTAGCCAACCCAGGGGGATAACAAGGAATCATATACACTGTATAGGATAGGCCTATACAAAGGATAGGGATATCTGTATTTCTAGTGGAAAACGAGGCTTATTTCATCCTCATCTCCACAATCCTGTCCTGGACAGCCCTCCAGTCAATTGACTTGTACAGGACACGGGAACCCCTCACAGATATATACGTATTGCAGTACGGGCATTTCTTCACCTTCCTAGACAAATCAACACCGAAGATACTGTGGCATCTCCTGCACCCGATGACACCATAGACAACCATTTTTTTTCAAAA
>Ga0272441_10005365_pt1 | contig 22373 bp, 18 predicted proteins | sample SSMProp6N_FD_193582 | JGI IMG/M metagenome (GOLD analysis project Ga0272441, IMG submission 193582) | Marine sediment archaeal communities from Little Sippewissett salt marsh, Falmouth, MA, United States - SSM-Prop-6N | ecosystem: Environmental > Aquatic > Marine > Wetlands > Sediment ... | reverse complement strand
AATTACTTCACTTACAACTTTTGAGTTTGTTCTTTTCGAGTCCAGCTCGGGGAGTTATTTACCATAACCCGTTGCGAACAAATTGTTTGCAACGGGTTTTTGTTTATTGTAGAATCAATTTATAGGAAGGAGGAGGCATTATGGGAATATTTAAAAAAGCGGAAGAATTATTATTTACGGGAAAAACAATAAAGGATTATGGAGTAGTTTGCGAAGATTCCGTTGGTGGTTGCAGGCGTACAAAAAGTGTTTTATTAGTCGAGCGGGATGCCAAGAAGAAAATTATAATAAAAGAAAGCACAAAAGCATTATTGGGTGCCAGTGTTACTTATTCTGAGTTTGATAGAACGGGGGCGCAACAACTAAGAGATGCATTGACTGATGCGCTGACTTTGATGTAAAAAAGCCATCCCTGCAGAAGGGAGATTCCGATGATATTTAAGAAGTATTTTATTTTTATGCTGTTGTTCCTATGCGTTCTTCTTGTAGGGGAAAGCGTAGCACAACAAGATGCTTTTACTGGCAATATAAGTATGGGCGAAGCTAAAAACGTTGCTGAACAATATCTTAAATTGGTCAAGGATAATGATTATGATGAGCTTTTTAATATGCATTATAGGCCTGAAAATTATGACGGCAATGATGAGCAAGAAAATAAAGAAGCTCATATAGAGATATTAAAGTTTTATAATGAAGAAGTGGGCGATATAATTTCGTACCAATATAAAAGTTTCAAATGGCATAAACCAGTGATGAAAAGGCATTGGGCTTCCGATAAAAATCCACTAGTTGATGAGCCATCTAAAACTTATCAAGAGCCTGAATCTTTAACCTTGATATATTCTGTTCAATATGAGAAAGATACAGCGGACACGACATTGGAGATACTGAAACAAGATAATCAATTAAAGGTGCGCCGATTCGGCTTAAATTATCCTTTTTCATTTGAGGCAATTCAGCGAATGATGAGATTTCAAAATAAAGCTAATGAAATGATTCAAAAAACGAATTAGGCATCGTTTCATTTAAACAATAAATCTTAAACTCCTCAAAAAAGTTGCGAAAATCGTCCACTTGGGGGAGTTAATATCCTAAGCCGTTGTGAGCTAATTGCTTGCAACGGCTTTGTTGTGATATAATTTACCACATGATACGAAAAACATTATTGGCGATTTGTTTAATAGTTTATATTGTCGCGTTCCTTCTTTTTACTAACCTTACTTTGACGCGACATCTGATATTATCTTCGCCCATTTTATTCTTATTTTTGTTTTGGAAGAGATCCAGGCCTGTTACAGGAATTTTACTTGCCTTGCTTGTCTTAGTGCCCTTAGTGATTATGGTATTTGCTTTTGCTGCAACAATGGTCGCTCAAGGATTTCGGCATTAACTTATGCTTCGTTTGTGAGCAGCCAGTTGCAAAACTCGTCCACTCGGGGGAGTTATTTCCATAACCCGTTGTGAACAAATTGTTTGCAACGGGTTTCTGTTTTTGTTAAGATGTTTTATTCCTAGAATTAATATTGAGGAAAGGATTATAGATGGAAGCTCCGTTACGTCGTATGTCCCCCAATGATGTTGATGAAATAATCAATGTACATAAAAAATCCATATACGGTTTGTGTAAGGATTTTTATACTGAAAAACAGATGGAAGTTTGGACAAGTATGTTTAATCACAGAATTTTCAATGACGGAATGAAAAATCCAAACAACATTGGAGTAGTTGCACTTCACAATGATAAAATTATAGGGTATGGATTTTTTAACAATCAAGATAAAGAAATAAAGGGGATCTATCTTGTTCCCGATGTCGTAAAAAAGGGTATCGGCTACAAGATACTATCTGAGCTTGAATCCATTGCAAAAAAAGATGGTTTGGATGAACTTGTCCTCAATTCGACCCTAAATGCTGTTGCTTTTTACAAAAAATGTGGTTATCAAAAAATACGAGATGAATTATTCGAATTGATGGAAGACTGCAAGCTTTCTTGTGTTCATATGACCAAGAGTTTATCGTGATAATCTTGAAATATTTTATTGGACTCTTTTGATAAACAAAAATTCCTAAATTTCTTTAAAAAGTTGCGAAAATCGTCCTCGCTTAGGAATTTTTTAAAAGGCATTTGGGCTAATAATTTACAGCTGCCGTGCCTTATTTCTTTAATAGACGCCGAAATAGCTTTATTCTTCGAACGTTCAATGATATACTCTTAAATCATGAAGATATTAGAATCGGTTATTTCGATTGAGGATTTGAAGAAAATTGCTGCGGGTACTTTTGGGGATCTCGTTAAAGCCGTTGTTGACGTACAGACGGGGCTAGTTGCCATTGACGCCGAATTACACTCAGATTTAGAAGCCTTGCTTTTAGAAAACGGGTCCGAGCAGCAAAATTTGTGGGGCATCAACGTCTATCCTGATATGGAAGATGATGATTTTGTTGAATTTGATTCAATGATAAATATGCGCCCGTCCCAAGGCAACATCAGTCGAGGCATTGATGATAATAAGATTCAGGGACGTATTGTCGAAATTGTTAACAAATGGATTCGGCCATGATCGTTCACCATAAAGAACTCGCTTCTGGCCGTTGGGAAAAAATGAGTTTGTGTGAACAAATGGCAAATATCGGCAGTGAAGTGAATCGGGCCCTTACTTGGCAGAAAAAAGGAAAGAAAGAATTAAGCCTGAAAGCTGCCGCGAGATCCCTGGAACTTCTTGATCTGAGTCTAAATATTAAGGGATCTTTCCCTCGCACAAAGGAAATCGCTAGGGTGAGAGAAGCTGTTGTCGATTATTTTTATGGTTCAAACCAGTTTTCTTCTTCCGATGTCCTTTGGCGTAAATATTTTGATCATTTTAATTATTTAGCAAGGAAATAAAAATTCCATCTCTGCAGTACGTTTTTTGGGACGCTTGATTTACTAACCCTCTGTGATACAATTCTTTGCAGGGGGTTCATTTCTTTAAGGATATCATGATGAAAACAAAGAAAAAGAAGATCGGTTTGGCTTTAGGCGTCGGCGCTTCTCCGGGGTTGGCCCATATTGGCGTAATTAAATCCCTCGTAGATAATAATATTCCGATTGATTGCATCGCAGGCACGAGCATCGGGGCCTTAATAGGCGCTTGCTATGCTTCCCAACAAGATATCGAGAGGGTTGAACAAACCTTTCTGGATATTGATTGGAAAAAATTTATCAGCTTGATGGACTCAAACATTTTTATGATGTCAAAGGGCCTTGTTCAAGGAGAAAAGGTCAAGGAATTCTTAAAACCATTAATCGGCAACATTCAATTTAAGGATTTAAAAATTCCTCTCTCGGTTATTGCTACAGATGTCAATAATGGCGAAGAAGTTGTCATCGACAATGGTTCGGTTATTGATGCCGTCAGGGCCAGTATTTCCATGCCAGTCGTTTTTGTTCCTGTTAAAATCGATAATAGATATCTTATCGATGGCGGGAGTGTCAATCCATTACCCATCGATGTAGTTAAAAGAATGAAGGCTGATTTTATTATCGCAAGCAATATCGTTCCATCCCCATCAAAAAGAGAAAGCAGCATTGAAGCCCAAAAACGTCAAAAAAAGAAAATAAAAGGATCATTTACTGATGCAATGCTAACGAAAGCCAAAGAATGGGGCGTAAAAATACCCAAATCCTTTAAGAATATTGATGAAGAAGCTCCGGATATATTTAGTGTTTTGTTGCAGGCCATGTATGCTTCGGAATATATGGTTGTTAAGGAAAAATTAAAGAAAGCAGACCTTTTCATAACCCCTCAAACAACGCATATTGAAATGCTTGATTTTTTGCGGGCTCAGGAAGTGATCGAAAAGGGATATGAGGAAACACAAAAAGTGATCAGCAAATATAAATTGAAATGGTTGATACAGAAGAAAATTTGAATAAAATAATGCCATTCCTAGATGAAACGGTTACTGAAGGTTTAATGACATTGGAAAAAGTTCGGGCAATCAAATATAGGCATAATGGGCATGATGCCTAGCTCAAGGGTATTGGATCTATAATCAAATTAGTTATGAGAAAAATATTTAAAGCAAAAATACTTCCGCCGACATATTTTCTGTTTATCATGCTAGCGACCGGCATGGCCCATCTTTTATTTCCGATAGTAAAAATCAATCGACCAGTATTTAATTTTATTGGCATTGTCTTGATCGCGTTGGGCATAGGTGTAAATATCTGGGCCGACAACCTTTTTAAGAAACAGAATACAACAGTGAAGCCCTACGAAAGGCCATCAGCCTTGCAAGTGGCAGGCCCGTTTAAGATAAGCCGTCATCCTATGTATTTGGGCATGGCCATGATACTTTTCGGCGTTTCCTTTATTTTGGGATCAGCCATAGCATTTTTGTTCCCGGTTATCTTTATTTATATAATGAATACGGCCTTTATTCCTGTTGAAGAGGACAATTTAACGAAGGTGTTCAAAAAGGAATACCTAATGTACAAAAAAAATGTGAGGCGGTGGATATAGGCCACATTCAATCGTTTTTTATCGCAAGAGAAATATGCTCTGATTCTTTTGCGAAGTTACAATGGGGGGCGGGCAATTATATTTTGACAATAATAAAATAGCTATAGATTTTTTTTGAGTGATAGATAGTCGTAGAGCATCGTGGCGATCATTTCATGACCTTGGGCATTGGGATGTATTCTGTCCATCATAAGCTTGGACAAACCATATCCATCCATCTTCTTATACATATCGATAACATCGAAACCTTGTCGCTGTGCCTCGTATGCAACAATTCTGTGGGCAGGAAGGCATAGATATCGGCCATCTGTTTTATTAAAGTAAGGGATGATGGCAATGACTACCTCAAATTTGTTCGTATCGGCCATCCTTTTTAATTTATCAAAAGCATACCGCAAGGCACCGATCTTATCCCATGCCGTATAAAATTCCAGAAAAAACGGGAAACCTCTATATTGCCTGCGTAATATTTTTAATTGATGCATCTCCTTGAATATGGCGTATTCATTTCTATCAATTTGACTTAAGTAAAATTTATTCTCAACTGGACTATATTGCAAGGCATCGAGTTCGTTTTTCAAATTTAGTATACTTTTTATTTTGTGCATATAAAGGACTAGGAATTGAAGTGTGCGTAATTTTAATGACGACGTGTTCATTATAAAACCGTGTTTATTGATAAAGTCCAAGTTAGGACTAGTATCCATTATATCATTGAGGCAAAACCCATACACAACAACATCTGGCGAGAATTTCAGGCCTTTTTCTTTCAAGAAACTCACTGCCTGGTTGGCATTGAATCCACCCACCCCCATATTTAAAACTTCAACGGGCTTACCCTTATCTTCAAACATTTTCTCGAGTTGCTTTGCATATATTTCAGACAATGCCAATCGATTACCAATAGTTATGGAATCGCCAATTGTAATGATGCGATAATGATTTCCCTTCTTAAGGCTGTATTCCTTATCCCTAAAACCACTCGAATTGATTTTAACATGCGACCCCCACGCCTTGCCTTCGGCTAGAGGGACTGGCTCATAAATAATATCTTTATTTTTGGATAGTTTAAGAATGAGGTGCCGTCCACCAGGATCAACGGCGTTATCCAGAAAGGGTTTTAGGGGCTCGTAATCGAAGAGAATAAAACATAGCTCCGCCAACAATAGAATAAAGATAATCGAAGAAAACAGGAGGGAAAGATTGATCACCATGTTTTTGATTTTCATAAAATTTATTATATCATAACCCGAAAATAATATCGGTGAATTACCCGGGGATTTTTCATGGAAGAAAAGGTTGAAACACTAGCGGATAAATTTTTTTGAGGTAGATACCCTTGCCTGATGGTGTTTGACTCTCAAGGCCTGTATGATACAATGTGATGCGGAATATTCTTACTCAAGGTGAAATTGTTAAAGTTTAAGAACATACGATTGATTGGAATAGAAAATTTTCTTAGGCACGTAGGGCTGTGATTTCTAAAAATATTAGAAAGGGAACATGATGAAAAAACGCAGTGCAGTTCAACGTAAGACCAGCAAAAGCAGTAAGATCGTCAAGGCCAAGAAAGGCTCTAGAAGCGCCAGGTCTACCAGGAAAACTAAAACCAAAAAATCCAGCAGAAATGTGCAAAATACCGAGAAACAACCTAGACAGGACACATTGTCCATTCAACAGGATATTGCCTCCTTATTGACAATGCTGGTGCAGAAACTCACATCGTTTGAGACAAAATTAGATACCGTTGTCAGCCGTATTATGGCACAACCTTTAGACACTCCATCTAAACCGTTAATGCCATCCCTTTCCGGTGAACGTCGGCGACAGGGTAGTCCTTTGTACAAAGCGGTTTGTGCTGATTGTCAGAGGGACTGTGAAGTACCATTTAAACCCAGCGGCACACGGCCAGTTTATTGCCGAGACTGTTATGCGAAACGTAAACATACTCAAAACTTTAATTCATCAACGAGCTCTAATGTTTTGAGTGATTCCCAATTGGGGCATAGAATAAAATTGGAAAGTTCCGTGCCCAATATCCTTCAGCCACCTCCAAAACCATCAAAGATACAGAAGATTTCGTCCCCTCCCCACAAAAAACAAACTGTTAAAAAGAAAAAGAAAGCCACTCGTAAAAAGTGATCCATTTAAATCCATTAAAATTTTGATTAATGTTTTTTTATGATAGCCAAAACCTTACATATTTTATCCGGGATATCAATTTTTCATTTAAATGTCCTTTTTATTCTTGGCCTGGCGTTATTTGGGGGCACAATCGGCGGGCGTCTTTTTCAAAAAATGAAGATCCCCCAAGTTGTGGGATATATTGCGATCGGGATATTGCTGGGACCAGCTGCCATCGGCGTTATCAACCAGGAGATGATTGAAGTTTTACAACCCCTGACTTATTTTGCCCTGGGATTAATCGGTTTTATGATCGGAGGTGAATTAAAACATAATGTTTTAAGAATATATGGAAAGCAATTTATTTCCATTTTACTTTTTGAGGGTTTATGCGCATTTGCTTTTGTAACAATCACCATTGGCTTGATCGGAACATATTTTTTTAATAATGCTCATTTAGGTTGGGCCATCGGGCTGCTATTTGGCTCCATCGCTTCAGCCACCGCTCCGGCCGCAACAACCGATGTGCTATGGGAATACCGAACCCGAGGGCCCTTGACAACAACTGTTTTCGGTATCGTTGCCCTTGATGACGCGCTTTCAATCCTTCTTTTTAGCATCTCAGCAAGCTTCGCGACAAAAATCCTGGGGACCTCATCAGAAAGTATATGGGTTGCCTTGTTGCATCCACTTTATGAAATAGGCGGGGCTATCATCCTGGGTGGCTTGGCTGGAGCTCTTTTGATAAAATTATTGAAAAAGTATTCCCAGAAAGATAAGGCCCTGTCGTTTCTCATTGGCATTGTTTTATTTGTTCTTGGCTTATCCCTAGCGACTAATGTGAGCATGCTTTTGGCTGCCATGGTGCTAGGGGCCGTTGTTGTGAACTTGGCCCCCCAATTATCCAAAGAAACCTTTAAATTATTAGAAGGCATTACACCCCCGATCTTCATTCTGTTTTTTGTGTTTATTGGGGCTAAAATGAATGTAGCGAAAATAAGCCCAATAATTATGGGCCTTATCATTTTATACCTATTGAGTCGCACAGGCGGCAAGATGTCCGGTGCCTTTTTAGGTGCGGCTATCTCCAAAGCCCCCCCAGCCGTTAGAAATTATCTGCCATTTTGCCTATTCAGTCAGGCCGGTGTAGCCATTGGCCTATCCATCGTTGCGGCACATTATTTGCCAGAGAATTTAGGGGATATCTTTATTGTTGTTATTACGACGACAACATTTATTGTCCAACTCATTGGTCCATCATCTGTTAAATATGCCGTTACAAAGGCTGGTGAGGTCGGGCGCAATATCATTGAAGAAGACATCCTTAAAAATGTACAAATCACAGAATTTATTGCAAGCAACTCACCCTTGATCAAGGAAAACACTCCTTTAGACGAAATATTAAATATTTTCACAGATTTTCCATATTTTTATTACCCAGTCATTGACGACAAAAGAAAATTAAAAGGCATCATTAGCATCGATAGTGTTCGGCAAATATTTCGTGATAATAAAGACATCGATAATTTTATCTTAGCGACAGATATCCTTGAACCTATCAACATTAAAGTTCTATCGACCGCGCCAGCCAATGAAGCCAAAGAATTGTTTGATAAATATCACCTGGATTTTATTCCGGTTGTCGATGAGAATGATTGTGTCGTTGGGGGTCTCGAGGAAAGGTTTTTCTATAGTTTGATCGCAAAAAAACAATTGGATGCTGAGCAAAAAATTTAATAACCTTTCTTTAGGAATTATTCATCCTATGCGATATCACTTTACGAGATTTCTTAAAACCGTCTTCTTTATATTGTATCTTCTTAATTTATCTGCATGTACTCATCTAGTCCATGTCCAGAATTATTCGCAAGCTGAGCAACCAAGGTATGCCCGAATTGGCAAGCACTCTGGCGATGACGACGAATCCAAGCCCCTTATGATCGTTTCGTACAATATCGAACTCAGCCGTAAAATCAAGAAGGCCGCTGCCTTGCTCAGCCAGGATCACTACCTTAAGCAGGCCGATATCATATGTCTGCAAGAAATGACAAAAGAGGGTGTTGAATCGCTGGCAGACCAGTTGCATTTTGATTACATTTATTATCCCTCAGCCATTCATCCGGCCAACCAGAAAGAATTTGGCAATGCCATCTTATCTCGGCTTCCGATTGTACACGATAGAAAAATAATATTACCCCTGGCCCAGGAGGATAAGCTATACAGAATCCAGAGAATCGGTGTGGAGGCCCAGATCCAAAAGGGGGATGGGACGTTCTCAGTCATATCGACTCATCTCGGAGCGATGTTGACCCCTGAAAACCGCCGCATTCAAGTCAAGGCCCTTCTAGATGATCTGCATACAAAACAAAAACACGTCATTATTGTTGGCGATTTTAATACCTATAGTAAAAACCACCTTGACCCCATCCTTAAATTAATGAGCCAAAGGGGCTTTACTTTCGCCACCCCGAATGTAACGTGGACTTATAAATACTGGTATTTTTTTAACAAAAAATCCATTCTTGACCTAGCCTTTATCAAAGGATTTACCCTTGTAGACAGCGGAAGCATTATTGACCGCAGCGCCAGTGACCATCTACCCATCTGGATCAAAGTTGCCTTGCCCCAATAACTCATCTCAGTAAATTATCTGTAATGCCTGCACCGTCATCCCGACAAATGATAAGGAGGTAGAATATATGAATTATCTAAAATATTCTGTTTTACCTTTTATTTTTATGATGATTTCCTTTTCTAATCATTTAGACCTTATTTCTTGGGCATCAACCAAGGAGGCTCCAATGAACGACATGTCTCAAGCCATATTTGCCGGTGGTTGTTTTTGGTGCATGGAAGCGGAATTTGAAAAGATCAAGGGCGTCAAAGAAGTTGTCTCCGGCTATATAGGGGGGGAGGGGGCCAATCCAAATTATCACAATTACAGCCAGCTCGGTTATATTGAAGCTGTGCTGATCACATATGAACCCGAGGAAGTAGAGTATACAGATTTGCTCAATAAATTTTGGCAAAGCATAGATCCTCTAGATAATGAAGGTCAATTTTGTGACCGCGGCCATGCCTACACATCCGCTATTTTTTACATCACAGATGAACAAAAGGACTTGGCTGAAAGATCGAAGAAATCCTTGGAGAGGTTAGCCATGTTGCAAGATAATGTCGCAACAAAAATCATGCCGGCAACCCGTTTTTATCCGGCAGAGGATTATCATCAGAATTACTTTAAGAAAAATCCAGCGCAGTATAAAGCCTACAGGTTGGGTTGCGGGAGGGATAAAAGATTAAAGAAAATCTGGAATGATCAAAATATGAAAAATAATAAAAGCATACCCATGCCATTTACGTGTCGCAGGCCTGCTGCGTCTAAGTTCAAAAACAAATTAACTCCAATGCAACACAAAGTCACTCAAGAGAAGGGCACAGAGCCTCCGTTTCAAAATGACTATTGGGATAATACGGCCGAGGGGATCTATGTCGATATCGTCAGCGGTGAACCGTTGTTTTCTTCCCATGATAAATTTAAATCCGGCACGGGATGGCCGAGTTTCACCAAACCGCTTGAACCTGGCAATATAGTCTTTACGGAAGACAAGGATCTCCTTGTGCCCAGAACAGAAGTCAGAAGTAAAGATGCCAATTCCCATTTAGGCCATGTCTTTAACGACGGGCCTGCCCCAACGGGTTCGCGCTTTTGCATCAATTCCGCTGCCCTTAGGTTTATACCGAAAGAAGATTTGATCAAGGAAGGTTATGGGGTTTATCAAAAGTTATTTGAAAAATAACATAATACCATATATGATGGCATCAATAAGAACCAATATAACCCGCATAAGAGTTTATTGATGTCACAACCAAGTTTTGTTCGACAAAAGGCCCCGCTCAAAGGGTTTGTCACATCCCAAAAGGCTAAACATCATGCCGAAATCCTTTCGAATCGTGTACGTAACCGTTTCCGCCATTTATCCCGACGCTTCCGTAAGGCCGGGATCGATTGTTTTCGCCTCTATGATTGGGATATCCCCGAGGTAAGGGCTGTTATTGATTGGTATGCCGGTCATATCGTTGTTGCGGAATATGAACGCCTGCAAACAACAAAAGAGTGGTTGCCGCTGATGGCGGATGCTGTGGCCAAAACCTTAAGTCTGGAAGCGGAGCGCGTTCATTTAAAACGGAGACGCACACAAACAAAGCAAGGACCGCGATATCAAAGGTTAAATAAAAAAAACAAACGTTTTTCTGTGAAGGAAAGGGATCTAAGTTTTTGGGTAAACTTGGAAGACTATCTGGATACCGGCCTATTCTCGGACCATCGCCATACACGTCTTATCATCCAAAAATTATCCCGCGGCCATGACTTTTTGAACCTGTTTGCTTATACGGGGACTTTCACGTGTGCCGCGGCGCTCGGGGGCGCAAAATCAACCGTCACGGTCGACCGTTCGCAAACATATATTCATTGGGCCAAGGACAATTTAAGCCTTAACGGATTATCAGGCCCCCAACATACCTTTGTTAAATCCGATACCCATCGTTTCCTGGGACGTGCCTTGAGACACAAAAAACGTTTCACATTGGCTGTTATTGATCCCCCATCTTTTTTTAAAGATAAAAAGAACCAAATCGCCTTTGATATCAACCGGGATCATCCGCGTTTGATCCGTGAGGTGATTAAGATCATGAAGCCGGGATCCATTGTTTTCTTTTCGACCAATCATCAACGATTCGAACCCAAATTAGATGATTTGCCAGTCGCTGATCTAAAAGAATTGACTCCAAAAACAATCCCAGAAGATTACCGTAATCGCACGATCCATCGATGCTGGCAGATGGTAACGGAGTAATCATATGAAAAAAATCATAAACCATCCAGAAGAGAAATACATGGTCTTGGCCATCAAGAAAGCCCGCGAGAACCTGCGAAAGGTTGACGGCGGCCCTTTTGGGGCTTGTATTGTTAAAGGTAGTCGCGTTATCGCAACCGCCAAAAACACGGTCCTCATCCATGATGCCACCTGCCATGCCGAGATCAATGCGGTACGATTGGCATCACGAAAATTAAAGACGCATGACCTCAAAGGGTGTGTCATTTATTCAACAACGGAACCGTGCCCCATGTGTTTCAGTGCTATCCATTGGGCCGGCATTGATCCCATCATTTATGGAACGAGTATCAGGGATGCCCGAAAATTAGGATTCAATGAAATGATTATATCCAATTGTCACATGAAGCGGCTTGGAAGAAGCCGTGTTAAAATAATAAGGGCTTATTTGAAAAACGATTGCCTGAAATTATTTGATGATTGGAAACAATGTCACGGAGAGATCACATATTGATATGATCAGCACCACACCGGCTATGTCCCTTTTGTTTTAAAGCCTTTGGTAAAGGGACCACTGACCTGCCTGCCTCAATATCCGGAAATGTTTATCAATATAGGCGGCATGGTCCTGCTGTATATTTCCGCGTATTAAGAGGTAATCCACGTCTAAATTTTTGGCATTAAATTTAATATGCCGATTGATACCTGAATCATATGGAGGGAGGGGGTTTCTAGGGCTATTATTATTAAATCCTAAAAATCTCCATTTAAGAAGTTGTGTCGATGTAATCCCTTGTTTCCAAACAATGTAATAATTGGGGAAATGTAGATAATAGGGAAACCGCCCCTGATAGGCATCAAACATCAACCCTGTTAGAATTTTATTCTGTTTATGTTCTGGAAAGAAATCAGGCCCCAAAGAGTTGTTTTCGCGATCAAAGGCTGTTAAATGATGCCCCCACAGCAATAGATATATCACGCAAACACTGAATATAACAAGTATTTTACGTCGCGAAACGTTTGTGTAATATAAACTGCCCCATATAATAAGGCTTAACCAGAGAATAGAAGGGAACCGTTGGTAGACATATTCATTGCCGGGCACTTTGCTTGGCAGAAAAAAGAAACAAAAGAAAGCGCAAGCGATCAACGGCAAAATAAATTTCAAATGAACAGGACTTTTCTTATATCCCTGTTTATGATAATTCTTATACCCATTAATAAGTAGTCCGATGATGAAAACGGAAAAACATAATGCAATATTATCGCCAAGGCCAGGCCAAAATAATACATAGTTATCCATGACCAGGAATTCTCGCAACCGCAAGGCAAGATTAGCATCACTGTTGTTCAAGAAGTAATTGGTTATGTAATAATCATAAAAATATCTGCCGATATCCTGCCCATAAAATACCCGTGAACAAAGATAAATCATAACTAAGACCGGGATGATGATGAGCATTTTCTTAAGAAGCCATATGCCGGATTTTTTGTGGTTCGATACAGCCATTATTAAAAGAATGAAGACGCAAAAGCAACTGCTTAAATAATGAATGGTGTAGATAAACATTAATAGGAGAGAAAGGCCGATTGACAGCCATAGTCGATCCTGTTCCATATGGTTTATGGACAAATAAACAAAGAAGAAAATAAAGGGCATGCTAAAAAGAAAAGCTGTATTTCCCCAGGAAAAACCATTGTTATATAAAAACAGTAGGGACAGAAATGCAAACCACTTATTTCCATTTAGTTTCAGTATTAATAAAAGGATTGATAAGGGAAGACATATGATATATAGACTATGAAAAATCCTATTGGCGAGCTCAACCGACGGAAATATTTTCGATCCCATAAAAACAATGTGAAAGACAGTCGCAAAGGGATACAGCCGAAGCGGATAATATTCATTCAGTTGGTTGGACGATTCCTGTGCATGTTTATAGATGGTTGCTTCGGCTAAATGGGCAGGGAGGTCGGTTGACGGATAAATCCTGACAGAATTGAAAAGACATAAATGCAGGAATATCAACCCTCCCAAGAGACAGTAAAAGGTAACATTTGAATTATCTCTCTTCATTTTTTCGCACATAAATCCAAAGACGGCCGTATTCATGGAAATCGTATTTCTTTTCTAATAAACGTTTCAGCCTCTGCCCCCAAATTTTTTGCCCGCGCTTATGCCATATTGTATTCCAGGTAAAAACATAGGCCGCCTTTCGGCTATTAATTGTATCAAAAAAAATATCCTCTGTCTCGGGCTCATGGTCTTTAATGAAATCGATATAGTAATCATGAAGCATATAAACATATTTATTATGGTAATTCGTTTTATTCAACAAAAGGCAGGGTAAGGCCGTTTCTATACAAACAACATCATCGGACGGTTTTAGGCCAAGGGCCCTTAATTTTTGCTTAAACTGACTTTGCTGCTGGTCTAAAGCAGCCGTTAAAGGTTTATGCGTTAATAGATCCCAATTCCTTAGTGGATTGGGTATAGATGTGGCAAGCGGGTAAACAACCACAACAAGAAGCAATAACCCCATGACCTTGCTTATCGTTTTAAATTTCCAAAGAAAGAAACGATCGATGAGGTAAACGCTATATAATGAAATCCATGGTAAAAAAACCAAAAAATCATCACAATGCTGAAAATCGATGAAACTGTATAAAATTGTCAGGGCCGTTATACTCACAAGCAAACTATCAGCAGACGTCAATGATTTAGCGCGCCTGGGAGTTAAAAAACGGACGCCGTGCACAAATAAACCGAGGAGGCTGGTTGCGATAATATATTTGTAAGGCGCATAGCATAACCTTATATATTTCGGGATCAGGTGCATTCCATTGAAAAAGTCAGTTTTTATGTTGTTTTGAGTCGACATAAATACAAACTTTATAAAATCTTGCAAATTACCCCGTGCCACAAAATAGACAATAAATAAAAGAGTCACGATAAGAAATCCCGCCAGGACCATACCGATATTACGCCAAGATTGGGGGCGATTCCTATACAATTGTGCCGTGATAACCGATATAAGAAAAGCGCCACCCGGTTGCCAGCTAAAAAAGGCTAGGGCCGCAAAAACACCACTGATCATCCAATTTTTTTTAATAGCAAAAGCGAAGGAAAATAGCCCTAAGGTTGTCATGAGAACATGCCAATCAGGCTCACCAGCTATATGGTGAAACATAAAGGGAAAACTCAAAAAAATAAAAATACCTATCCAACTGAAAAACTCTTTTCTTAATATCTCTTTACCCAATATATAGATGGGCCAACCACTGGCAGCGATTAATAACCAAAAAAGAAAACGTATCTGGACAACGGAGGGGATGAGTTGATGTTTATTGATGAGAAAAAATATAGACCCAATATAGATAGTTAAGGGCGTCTTGTTATAGGCAAAATCCCTGTACAAAACCCCGCCAGAGGCAACTTGCTGGGCAAAATAATAATGTTCAGCAGCACTCCAAAGTCGTATCGGTTGAAAAGGCCACTGATTTATAAAGAGGAAAAAAGAATAAAGGCTGGCCAATATGAAAAGGCCTATAGCAAGTCTTTGGGATGTCTTTGTTGTTTTAATGGACATGAGTCGTTTTCATGTATCAATTAAATTTCATAATATCTGACAAACTATTCAGAGGCAACTTATTTTTTAGGGTTCTATGTTTGTATACGACCCTTAAATAGAAAAATGTAATCATTGACATTGTATGCAAAAAAAGTTATTTTATCAAATGTCCCAAAAGAATTGTTTAACACAAGACGGTAAACAAATGCAATATAAACATTTATTTATATGTGGCATGTTGTTCGTGTCCTGCCTTGGGGCACAACACGCCCATGCAAAAACACTTGCCGTCACTCTTTTAAAAAGTATTTCTATCCCTGAGGATACATTCATGGTTGATATAAGAGACCTAGACCAGGACGGATACCTTAACATCATACTTGCTGATAACGATTCGCATAACCGCATTGTGATCCTTGAAGAAGATGGAAATGGGCATTTTTCAGAAAATTTTGAAATTTTTGATACCACCGCACCCATAAGGCGGGTCGCTGTGGCCGATTGCGATGGAGATGATAAACCGGAAATCTTGACGGCCAATGCCAAAGGCCAAATAAAAATATGGGAATCATTGAAAGATGACCTTTATATTCAAACCTATGAGCATGATCTAGGCAATACAATTGAAAACATTATAGCCCGGGATATTGACAAGGATGATCGATACGAATTTCTTATACCCCAGGAATCCGAGCCAACACGTTTTCATATCCTCTCGGCCCAAGGCGATAACCAATATACAATAGCTACCCTTTATGAAGGCCGTAAAGGTAACGCCATGTTCGTAGGAGCGCGGGATCTAAACCAGGACGGTATTGTGGAATTGGTCTTTGCTGACGATAATTATGACCGTAGCGGGGGCAGGATCTATGTTTATCAAAAAGACAAACTAATTTATAGTGATGACCAGTTTGCATTCAATGGCCGTTTAAGCTCGAAGTTATCCCTCGGGGATACAGATGGCAATGGTCAAGGAGAGATCATTGGTTTGGACAAAATAACCTATAACCTGCGTATCCTGGAGGGCACAAGAAATAAGGATAACTTCCTCAGCATTCTTAACGCACCCAGCGATTACGAACCGGCTGTTATTGATATAGACCAGGATGGCCAGGCAGAATTTTTTTCAATCAAAAAAAACCGTTTCTCAGAAAAGAAAATCCTCACTCTAGGTGAACGTCGGGGTAACAGTATCTACGAAATTTTTAATAGCCAGGAATTATTTGAAAATTTTGATAAAGACCTCAATCTGCTCTCCCTTAAGATGCTTTTGGTTAAAACTGCTGAAAGAGAGTCTGCCCAATTGGTCTTACAGCAAGGTAGTTTTATTCATTTTCTTGATATATTCTCTAATAGTCCTCCCCATATATCCCTTGAACCCAACAAAAAAATCAGCCTTAGGGATGTGAAGGCAACCTCAATTTCGGCGACCATATCAGATCAGGATCATGATAGCGTATATGTTCAATGGAAAGAAGATACGCGGATTCTAAAACCATGGAGCCTGTTACATTCTTCTGGGAAAGTTACGCTCAATTTAAGTGAAATAAATCCCTCTCTTGGCGATGGGCTGCATCGCGTAACGTTAGAAGTAAGGGACCCGCACAGAACATTAAAAAAGGAAATGATCCTAATCATAGGGAATGCTCCGGCAGTTGTTAATGCCTCTGGTTCAGGAATATATAAACCCGGTGACGATATAAAACTTAATGGTTATCTTAGCGATCTGGAGGGGGACACCTTAAATTACCGCTGGGTTGAAGGGAGAGCTACTTTTTTTGAAGGACAAGTAAAAACATTAAGGGGCGGCAAGCCAGTTTCTCTGCCAGAACATATTTTTAAAGGAGGTCTTTATGAAGGCCTCCATCATCTAACATTGATCGTAGAAGACCCCGTAACAAATAAACAAATAACATCATCAACGATTGATATTCAGGTCATTGACAAGACAGGGATGCTCGCATTAAGGCCTGTTGCGGATCCTGCCCTCATATGGCCGCCCGATGGAAAAATGAAAGATATGGTCATCCATATGAACATGTCACCATCAACAAAGGATATGATTATAAAGGCCAATGTCCAAATGATAAATCCACCATCAACCGACCAAATCGATCAGCCGTTAAATTTCACCATCCCAAGCATTGATTCTAAGAAAAAAACCATCAAGCTTCAATTACGCGCCGGCAGCATCCATGATGCCCAAACCCGTGAATATGCCATTGAAATCCAGGCCATTAACTCACAGGGATATACAGTAAAAACACTTACTCATGTTATGGCCCCTATCAATGTAATTCACCAAGCCCCCTGATCGATTGTGTTCTAACCATCGATGTATAAAACGTTTTCTAATTATTGATGTTTCTCAAGGTTAACAATAACTAGTATTTATAAAAATTTTATTGAAGAATTTGTTTTTTAAATTAACCTGATATATACTTTAATTAGTAGAATCCTACCTAACATAATTACGAAGGAGCCACGGCATGAAATTTATCAAATTTAATAAAACCTTTAATCGTTTTTGTATTTTTTGTCTTGCCGCAATATTCGCAATTGCCTATCCCGCAACAAATTACACTTGTAGTGCCCAGGGAAATAATGATACAGTCCTTGGGCTTCCAGCCCCCGGGACTTTAGTTCATTTCAGTGAGGAATATACCCCAACGTTGATCACCGGATTGACCATAAATCCTGAAAATGGCCTGGAATTTGATTTTGTTGTTGATACGGGGGATTCCGGAATAACCGGTGATGAATTGAAATCAGAAATTTATAAACTGACCAAATATTTTCTTGCTGCCCTCACCATCCCTGAAAAGGAATTATGGGTCAATCTTTCCCCTTATGAAGATGATAAAATCATTCCCAGTAATCTAGGGGTTACAGAGATGGGGCGGGATATGCTCTCCCAGGATTATTTATTGAAGCAAGTGACGGCTTCCTTGATGCATCCTGATAAGGGGATTGGCGAACAATTTTGGAAAAGGGTCTATGAAAAAGCCCAAAAATTATACGGGACAACGGACATCCCTTTAAGCACGTTCAATAAAATATGGATCGTACCCAAAAAAGCCACTGTCTATGAACAAGAGGGCACGGCCTATGTGATCTCCGGAGAACTTAAGGTTATGCTTGAAGAAGACTATATGTCGCTTCAGAAGGATTTTGAGAAAAACAATAATTCTAAGCAATTTGATGATGACGCTAGGAAGGCCAGTGCCGTAACCTCAGAAATTGTCCGGGAGGTTCTTTTGCCTGAAATTGAAAAAGAGATCAATTATGGCAAGACCTTCTCGAATTTACGTCAGATCTACAACGCGTTGATCTTGGCGGAATGGTATAAAGAAGTTCTCAAAGAGAGCTTATTGGGGCAAGTGTACGTCGATAAAAATAAAACCATGGGTATTGATGTCAGTGATCGTGAGATCAAAAATAAAATTTATGATCAATATATCCGATCTTTCATTAAAGGTTCTTTTAATCTTATTGAGGAAGATTATGACCCTGTGACGCAAACGACTGTATTGCGGAAATATTTTTCCGGAGGCCTTGATTTGTCAGTACGCCGGACTATTGGCTTAGAGAGGATTAGCCCTCAAACTTTAGCGCAGCAGGCCCCTGACGTGCGCCAAACCGTCGATCGTCAAACGAGAAGAAGCCTTTCAAAACCCAGAGCATATCATGTTGACGTATCTTTGCTTGAAATTGGCAAAGAATTCAATCAAATGCAAGTTAATAGAGCAAGGGAAGCGGCGTATGTTAAAGGTGCTACTGATCCGAATTATATGATCGCCGATCAGGCGCCTACCCGTGTGGTCGCTGAGATAGCCGTTCAGGAAGGAATTTCAAACATACCGGAAATTGACCGGGATCTGCTTGGGCTCGCTAAACCCAAAATCGTTCGGGTCGAAACGATTGACAACCAACCAGTCACGATTGACACAGATGCTCTTGATAGAAATCAGGCCCGGGATATTATGCGCCGTATCACTCCCGCCACCAGACGTCAGATTACATCCATTGAGGTTACCGATATCACATTGCCCCGATCGGCTGTGACTATCGATGACGGCACCACATTATTGGTTCAACAGAATGTTATTACAGATCGCATCCCCGTTCCGGAAAATCCACTATCCATGTCCCGTGAACAAATCACGCAACCTTTTATGGATCTATCGAAACCCAGGCCGCTGGACATCCAGACGATCTTTGGAAAACCGATTGCCCTGCCCGCTGATGAGATCAATGCCGGACAGGCGCAGGAAATTCTCAGGCAAGTACCGGTCGAAATGCGTCGCGATATAAACTCGATCGAAATTTCCAGGGCCGAGTTGCCGCATCCGGCTGTACGTACCGACCAGGATACTACATTGGTCGTGAGTCCAGAAATGTTAAAACCCGGGGCCAAAATCCCATCGGCACCGATATCCATGGAAAGGAGTGCCTTAAGCCAACAGTCCCTGGATTTAACACGTCCTAAGTCTATTGATATTCCGGTGATCGAAGGCCGGGCTGTTGCTATACCCACAAATGATATCAACCGTGATCAAGCGCGTGAAATATTAAACCGAGTTGAACCGGAAACAAGAAGCCGTATTTCTTCCATTGAAGTATCGCCTGTCATCATGGATCAACCCGCCGCCGTAACAGACAGTGGGCGTACATTGGTTGTGAATCGCTCGATTGTAAACCAGCCGACCGACATCCAGGCTGCGGTCCCGGTTATTGACCGATCCACATTAAGTCAACCTTTTATTGACTTGGCCAGGCAGAAAACGGTTGATATTGCCACCATACAGAACCGTCCGGTTGCTATTCCGGTAGGTAAAATCAGCCGGTCACAAGCGCAGGAGGTGCTGATGCGGCTTGAACCTGACGTGCGCAATCAAATCACTTCCATTGAAGTATCACCTATTGATTCCATTCAACCGGCACTTACAGATGAGGGGAAGACGCTCATTGTCAACCGTCCCGCTATCCGTAATGTGCGCAATATACCAACGGATTTACGTGACATAACACCAAGAACAGATATTAGCCAACCGATCATGGAACTAACCCGTTCCGCACCTATCGAGGTGGCTGTGATCGACCAAAAACCGATTGCTATACGCGCTACAGATGTTTCTAATGAACAAATTAATGATAATGTTTTATCAAAACTAGAACCCGGTGCCCGTGACCAAATTACATCCATCGAAATAGCACCAGTTGACTTACCCCAGGCAGCCGCTTTCACTGATGATAATCGGACCCTTGTGGTTAATCGGGGTATTATTGAAGGCCAACAACAGATTCCGACCCAGATTACATCCCTTGCACGTAGCGAACTGGCTCCAGCAAGTGTGCCTTTAGGCAGAGCAAAACCGCTAGATATCGTCACGGTTGACAACCGCCCGATTGCTGTCCCATCCGGTGAAATCACCCAAAGACAAGCTGAGGGAATCATATCCCGTATTACTCCAGAAAACCGTCAGGAAGTTCGCTCGATTCAAATCGCTCCGGTTAATATACCTCAAGTAGCTGTCGTTACTGATGAAGGCAGAACTTTGTTGGTCAATCGCAACATTGTTACCGAACCTTCCCGCATTACGATGCAACCTTTACGGGTCGACCGATCGGTCTTGGCCCAGCCCCTCATGGAAATCACAAGAGCAAAACCGACAGATATTTTTGAGATCGAAGAACGTCCGATCGCCGTTCAGGCAGGAACGATGGATTTCGATCAAACCAGAAATGTCTTAAGGCGTATTGGTCCAGACATGCGCAGGGAGATATCATCGATTGAAGTTTCGCCGATCGAAATGCCCCATGCCGCGGCTATTACGGACCAAGGGCGTACGTTAGTCATCAACCGCACAGCTATAACAGCACCAGAGCAGATCGCTGTCGAGCCGGTACGATTAGACCGAACATTATTAAGCCGGCCGTCCATGGAATTCGCCAAGGCGAAAGGGGTGGATATTACCAATATCCAAGGCCGCCCGATTGCGATGTCACGCGGCGATATCACGCCAACCCAAGCCGAAGCTGTGCTGGGCCGCATTGCCAGCGACATTCAACCCGAAATCACATCCATCGAAATTGCGCGCGTGCAAATGCCACAACCGCTAGCCTTAACAGACGGAGGCAGGACATTAGTCCTTAACAGAGACACGCTGGCAGATTATGATAAAATCAACCCCCAACCGTTACGGGTAGAACGGGCGACAATAAGTAGCCCATCCGTAGAAATTGCCCAGTCTAAGGAAATTGAAATCCCCGAGATCGAGGGACGCCCCGTCGCGATTCGGAAGGGTGACATGACGACAAATCAGGCCAGGGATTTAATGCGACAGGTAAACCCCGAGATTAAAGCCAACGTCACATTTATTGAAGTATCGAAGGTGCCGATGCCAACTCCAGCGGCTGTTACTGATAAAGGTCGGACTTTGGTCGTCAGCAGAGAGGCCTTAGCGCAACCGCAACAAATAGCCGAAGTACGTCAAATGAGCCGGGCAGAACTCGTAAGTCCGGTTGTCAATGTATTGGCCCCTATGAAATTGCGATTTGAACCAGTAGCGGGGCAGGTCCGTGCGATCAGCGGGGATATTAGTCGCGATCAAGCGGAAGCTATTATTTCCAAAGCCACAACCGCCCAAATGGAAAAGATCGCTATGGTTGAGGTGGCCCCATTTTCTTTACCTGAACCCGCTGCGATAACCGATGAGGGAAGGGCTTTGATCGTCAGCCGCGATGCCTCTCAGCGCCCCAATATTGCCGATCTGATACGTAGGATTCCTGAGACAACCAGGGCTCAATTAGTATCCCAGGTAGCCCCTGAAGAATTACGCAAGACCGCCAAAAGCCGGGCTGAATTTACCAAAGGTGGTATTGACCTTGATCCGACCATGCTTGATCTTCAGATTGAACGTGACGGCAATGGCATTCCCTTGCCAGTCATCAAACAAGCCCTGGACAGTATAAATATTAATGGATTTATTCCAATCATTGAAGAAATTACGCCATTGTCAAATACGTAAATTCATATTTGTTCAATTAATAATGCGGTATTTTTCCATTACTGGTGCTCAATAAATGGTGCGTATGTTTTTACAAGAAAGCCATCCATAAACACCCTTTCGGTAAATTTCACCCAATTTTCACAGAAAAAATCGAATCTTTAGTTTACAATAGATAGTACTAATTTCCTTATACAAGAAGATTGTAATCTAAAGTGCAACAAAAAGAATAAAAAAGAAAGCTCCAAAAGATCCAGAAGAACTGTTATTTTGTGAGTGCAAAACAAACAAAAAACAGGAGGATCAAATGGAGCGAAAGGATTG
>Ga0272441_10005364_pt1 | contig 22375 bp, 17 predicted proteins | sample SSMProp6N_FD_193582 | JGI IMG/M metagenome (GOLD analysis project Ga0272441, IMG submission 193582) | Marine sediment archaeal communities from Little Sippewissett salt marsh, Falmouth, MA, United States - SSM-Prop-6N | ecosystem: Environmental > Aquatic > Marine > Wetlands > Sediment ... | reverse complement strand
CCGATTGGGGCCGCCGCCAAGCCCTCGTCATGCCTCTCGACGGCTATCTGCGGCGACTTCTCGCTCGATTCTTCCCTTGGCCAACTCCCGCAGTCGCATGAGCGTGGCATTGTGAGGGAGGCGTCTAATATGCCTTGATGTTCCTGCGGCAATCGGGATATGATCGGTCCCAAATGTAGGCTGGCCGCGCCTGGCTGTTCATAGACGAAACGCCATCGCTCTATGCGAAGTTGCCACAGAGCAGCAGGTCGGCGCTGAACGGTATATCTGGGAGCGTCGGCCGCGACCCTTTCTGTGGAGCCCATTGGCGTGGGTGTCTGTGAGAGGTCTCGGTTCGGCGCTCCCGCCTTGTTTTCCCTGCGTCGGTGCACGTGCCCTGGGGGCCTGTGGGTCCCCCGTTCAGCCCGTGCCGCCGGGCGGATCGCCTGCGTTGGCGTCTCAGGGGGTTGACCGGCGCGGCCGGGGGCAGTAGAAGACCTTTCGAGGTCGATATGGCTGTCATCGCGTCGCTGGGTCAACACACCGTCCGAAGCCTGGATGCCTTCGGGGAGTTCTGCCGGTTCTCCGGGCGGGCCTTCGCGTGGGCTTTCGAGGGCGTGACGCGCCGGCGGAACCTGCGCCTGCTGCTGGCGCAGATGTTCGACATCGGTTCGCGGAGCGTGCCGGTGGTGATGGTCACGGGGGCCTTCGTGGGGATGGTCCTGGCCGTGCAGATGATCGCGCAGTTCAAGGCCGTCAACCTGATCTCCCAGATGGGCACGATCATCAACCTCTCCGTGCTGCGGGAGTTGGGGCCGGTCCTGGCGGGCGTGATGTTGGCCGGACGCGTCGGCGGGGGACTGACGGCGGAGCTGGGCACGATGCGCGTCACCGAGCAGATCGACGCGCTGCGGGCGATGGGGGCCGATCCGATTCGGGTGCTGGTGGTCCCCCGGCTGCTGGCGTGCGTGCTGCTGATCCCGGTGCTCGTGATGTACGCGGACTTCATGGGCATCCTGGGCGGCTACGCCGTCAGCGTCTACGTGTACGGCATCAACAGCGCGGAGTTCTGGCAGAACGCCGCCCAGACCATCGAGTATTTCGACATCTTCTACGGACCGGTCAAGAGCATCTTCTTCGGCCTGGCCATCAGCCTGATCTGCTGCTACAAGGGCTTTCACTGCTCCCCCGGCGCGGCGGGCGTGGGACGGGCGTGCACGGAGAGTTTCGTGGCCAGCACGATGGCCGTGCTGTCGCTGGACTTCTTCCTCGGCATGTTGCTGAACACGCTGTACGAGTTCCTCTTCGGCGTGAAGGCCTGGCTGTAGGCCGCCGCGGATGTGCCGGGCGAGGCCGGCCGGAGAACGCAATGCCCAACCCGATCCTGAGCTGGCTGGCGAACTGGGGGGCCGACTGGCGCAAGCGCCACCGGAACACGACGAACCTCTACCTGCACGTGTTGGGCATTCCGGCGTGCTTTGTTGTTGCGCCGGTCCTGTTGGCGCTGCACCACTGGGCTTTGGCGGGGCTCTTTTTCGCCGGGGGCTACGTGCTTCAGTTCATCGGCCACCTGATCGAGGGGAACCGTTCCGGGGAGGAGAAGCTCATCCGCCGGCTGCTGAAGCGGGAGTAGGAACCTCCGCAACGGCCCCGTTTCGGCCGGGAACGAGCCTATACTTTCAGTGTGGCGAGGGATCGCAGAAGCGATATCGCCGCACGGGCAGCGGATAGTCTGGGCCAGGGACGACCGGACCTCACCGATGGCGCCGTGTCCGCTTCCCGTCTGTTCGGCGGCCATACGCGGGAGATTCTGCATCTTTTTTTTGGGGCGGGACGGCCTGTCGAAACGGGGAAGAACACCGAGGGCATCTGACGGGGTGTATCTCGTTAATACCTTATTATAAAAGACTTATAGCTTTTCGGATCCGGAGGTCTCCCGCGAGCCCCGCGTGCGTGTCGGCGCCTTGCTCAAGTGGCGAGGGAGGGTGGCCGATGTTTTGTGTTGACAATTAGTACCTTTTGTATACTATTGAAGCGAATGACACAGGCCCGATCGAGTCGGGCTTGTCTTTGAGGCAAAAACAGGATAAGCGGCACCATAAATAGAAGTATATTGGCTCGCCGCACGCGACGAACCGATACGGAAAGGATGGGCAGGCATGAAGCGCACGACCGCATCCCGCAGAAACGCATCCACAGCCGCCAAGCAGCCGGTACTGGGCACGCCGCAGGGGCTGACCGAGGCCGAGCGGCGGACCTATGCTCGGATCCCCGTCAGCGTGGACTTCGTTCCTCACGAGTGCTTCTCCGCGGTGGATACCGAGGCCAAGCTCTTCGGGTCGGAGGCGGAGCGGATCCGCATCCCCGTCTGGACGAGCTTCCCCGAGGCGGCCGACGACATTTCGGCTTCGTCGGGCCGGCGTGCCCGGCTGAACGCGGCGGAGGAGGTTGCCCTGTTCCTTCGCTACAACTACGCCCGGTACCGTTTGGGCAAGCTGGTAGAGGGCCAGTTGCGGCGCGCAACGGTGGCCCGCGGGCGCGAGATGATCGCGTGGTACGAACGGGCCATGAAGGCCCGCGCGGACCTGGTCCGCGCGAACCTGGCGCTGGTCCTGGCGATGGCCAAGCGGACGAAGATCCCCAACGTGGAGTTCGGCGAAGTCGTCAGCGAGGGGAACATGGCGCTGCTGCGCAGCGTGGAGAAATTCGACGTCTCGCGCGGCTTCAAGTTCTCCACCTACGCCTGCCGGGCGATCCTCAAGAGCTTCAACCGCCTGGCGACCAAGACGGGGCGCTACCGCCAGCGGTTCCCCACGGAGTACGATCCGGAACTGGAGCGAAGCGACTGGGACGTCAACCGAACCGAGATCCAGCGCCGTGACTCGGTCGAGGCCGTGCGGGAGATCCTCTCGGAGAACCGCGCCCAGTTGTCCGACGTGGAGCGCACCATTGTTATGGAGCGGTTTGCCATCACCACCGAGGCCAAGCGGAAGACCCTCGCGCAGGTCGGGAAGATGGTCGGCCTGACCAACGAGCGCGTCCGCCAGATCCAGAACCAGGCCTTGAACAAGATCCGCGCCGCCCTGGTGGCCGATTACGCCGCCGCCTGAGCCGCCTTGTGCAGGGCGGCGGGCCGTTTGGGCCCCGGCCCCGTCGTTTTGTGGGAATCCGGCACGCGCGACACATACACTGTCGTGAGAAGACAACAGATCCGGCATGGTGTTCGCCCTTTGCCTTTGGTGTCCCGAGCCGCCCAGGGATGATAAGCCCCTGGGCGGCTTTATTTTACGCATGGACGGCGGCGTGGACGTCTCCCCGGGGTACGATTCGCTGCACACGGGGTTTCCGGGGGTGCCCCCGGCGCGATAGAATCCACAGGGCGCGCATTCGGCGCCGCGACGGAACGCTCCATGGCCGACCTGCACGTACTCTCCGAAATGACGCCGAAAGGCGACCAGCCGCAAGCGATCGAACGGCTGACGGACAATCTCCGCCGCGGCCAGAAGTTCAACACGCTGCTCGGGGTGACGGGAAGCGGCAAGACGTTCACGATGGCCCACGTGGCGGCGCGGCTCGGGCGGCCCACGCTGGTGATCAGCCACAACAAGACCCTCGCGGCCCAGCTCTACGAGGAGTTCAAGGAGCTGCTGCCGAACAACGCCGTGGAGTACTTCGTCAGCTACTACGATTATTACCAGCCGGAGGCCTACATCCCCCAGCGGGACATCTACATCGAGAAGGACGCCTCCCGCAACGACGAGCTGGACCGCCTGCGCCTGTCCGCCACCACCAGCCTGTCTTCCCGCCAGGACGTGCTGATCGTCGCGAGCGTCTCGTGCATCTTCGGACTGGGCTCGCCGGAGGAGTACCAGCGCATGGTGGCCCCCGTGCGGGTGGGCCAGACGGTGGACCGCGACGAGCTGCTGCGCAAGTTCGTCAGCCTTCAATACGACCGCAACGACGTGAACTTCAAGCGGGGCACGTTCCGCGTGCGGGGCGACACGATCGACATCTATCCCGCGTACGAGGAGTTTGGCTACCAGATCGAGCTGTTCGGCGACGAGGTCGAGGCGATCCACCTGACCAACCCGCTGACGGGCGACGCGCTCAGCGAGACGGATCACGCGTACGTCTATCCCGCCGTGCATTACGTGGCCGAGGAGGACACCCTCGAACGGGCCGCCCGGGCGATCCAGGCCGAGCTGAACCAGCGCCTCATCGACCTGCGCAACGCGGGCAAGCTGCTGGAGGCCCAGCGCCTCGCCGCCCGGACCAAGTACGACATCGAGATGATGCTGGAGGTGGGCTACTGCTCGGGCATCGAGAACTACGCCCGGCACATCGACGGGCGGTCGCCGGGCGAAAGGCCCTACACGCTAATTGACTACTTCGGCGACGACTTCCTGCTGATCATCGACGAGAGCCACGTGACCATCCCGCAACTCCGGGCGATGTACAACGGCGACCGCAGCCGCAAGGAGGTCCTTGTCGAGCACGGTTTCCGCCTGCCCAGCGCCCTGGACAATCGCCCGTTGCGGTTTGAGGAGTTCGAGGGCCTGTGGAAGCAGGTCGTGTTCGTCTCGGCCACGCCGGCCGCGTACGAGATGGAGCGGTCCGGCGGGGAGGTCGTCGAGCAGATCATTCGCCCGACGGGGCTGATCGATCCGGCGCTGGAGGTACGCCCGGCCCGGGGGCAGGTCGCGGACCTGCTGGAGGAGATCCGCCGGCGCGTCGAGAGCGGCGAGCGGACGCTGATCACCACGCTGACGAAGCGGCTGGCCGAGGACCTCGCCGAGTACATCCGGGCCGAGGGCTACCGCTGCAAGTACCTCCACAGCGAGATCGACACGCTCGAGCGGGTGGACATCCTTCGCGAGCTGCGGGAGGGCAAGTTCGACGTGCTGGTGGGCGTGAACCTGCTCCGTGAGGGCCTGGACCTGCCGGAGGTCTCGCTGGTGTGCATCCTGGACGCCGACAAGGAGGGCTTCCTGCGGTCGGCGACGAGCCTGATCCAGACGATCGGCCGCTGCGCGCGGAACGTCAACGCCCAGGTGTTCCTCTACGGCGACAAGATCACGCCGGCGATGAAGCAGGCCATCGACGAGACCAACCGCCGCCGCAAGATCCAGGAGGCCTACAACGTCGAGCACGGGATCACCCCGGAGACGATCCGCAAGGAGATCCGGACCGGCCTGGCCGACCAGCTCCGGGCCCGCCGCGTCGCCCGCGAGGCCATCCGCCTCAACGAGGCGGCCTACGACCGCGTGGAGCTGATCCAGCGGTTCGAGGAGGAGATGTACCAGGCCGCCGAGGCCCTGGAGTTCGAGAAAGCCGCCCGCCTCCGCGACCGCATCGCCGAGCTGAAAGCCGAGGGTGAAGCGGAGTAGTCGTCGAGCTCGCGCCCCGGCCGGCTGGGGGTGGCTGCCCTGGGCCTCGCTTTGCAGTGGGGACGATACCGTGCTGGTCGAGGTCCCCAGTGCGCTGTTGACCCGCGTTCGGAGAAAGCGTAAACAGACGGAAGGCGCTGGCCGAGCGATCGCGCCGCTGTGACGTGCCAGGGACGCAGTGAGGTTGGCTCAACCGTTCGGAACAGCCCGGCCCGCGACGGACGGCAAGGGATCATGGATCAGGATCTACTACGTATCATGGGCATGACCAGCGCGGAACTGCCGCCGATATCGGCAATTGCCGTCGAGGGATACAAGTCCGTCCGTGAGAGACAGGAGATCGAGATCCGCCCCCTGACGCTGTTGGCGGGCGCCAACAGCTCGGGGAAGTCCAGCATGATGCAGCCCCTGTTGCTGCTCAAGCAGACCCTCGAAGCGCCCTATGACCCCGGGCCTCTGCTGCTCGACGGACCAAACATGCGGGCCACGACGACCGATCAACTCCTTGCTTGCGCCCCGGGCGGCCCCTCCGCCGAGAGGTTCTCCGTTGCCCTCCGACGCGGCAGCGTGGGTGTCGAATTGGCGTTCGGCAAACGGAAGGACGCGGGGTTCGACATCTTGTCGATGGCATTCGCCGACGGGATGGGGCACGATTTCGAGGTCTCCCCCGACGCAACGGACGCTCAGATCCGGAAGATCCTCGATTGCAGCGCCTGGCACGTACGCAGGGCTGTCCATAAGGAGAAAGTGATCGAGGCGGAGTGGGCGATCCATAGGGACAAGTGCTTTCTCAGGTTCTTGCTGCGGGAGGCTGTGGCGTACCCGAACTGGGGCGTCCTTGAAACGCCGGTGGGACCGTCGGCGGGCAGCCTTTTCGGCCCGGCGATAGAGAACGTCACGCACCTTCCGGGCCTCAGAGGGAGCCCTGAAAGGACGTACGGGAGGACTGGAATCGGTCCCAAGTACCCGGGAACGTTCGACCATTACGTCGCAAGTGTCATCTATCATTGGGGGGCTAAGGACAGAGGTCGGCTCACCGAGTTGGGGGCGCTGTTGGAGGAGCTCGGCCTGACGTGGAAGGTGACCGCCAAGCCCGTCGATGATACGCAGGTGGAGCTTCGCGTCGGGCGGCTGCCGCATGCGAGGAGGGGAGGAGCGAGGGACCTGGTCAATATCGCGGACGTTGGTTTTGGCGTCTCGCAGTCGTTGCCCGTGCTGGTGGCGTTGCTCGCCGCGCGGCCGGGGCAACTGGTGTATCTGGAACAGCCCGAGATCCACCTCCACCCGCGCGCCCAGCGCAAGATGGCCGGGATACTGGCAGCCGCGGCCCGGCGCGGCGTCATTGTTGTGGCGGAGACGCACAGCAGCCTGGTGGTTCGGGAGATACAGACGCTCGTGGCCCGGGGCGAGTTGGACAGCAAGCTCGTCAAGCTCCACTGGTTCACTCGCAGCGAGACCGACGGTACGACAGCGATAACCAGCAGGGACCTCGACGAGAACGGGGCCTACGGCGACTGGCCGGAGGACTTCGACGACGTTGCGCTGGCGTCCGAGCGGGCATACCTGGATGCGGTTGAGGCTCGGGGGGAGGGCGTCGGTGGCTGAGGCATCCCGCTGGAATCGGAAGCGATTGGTCATCGACGCCTCCGTCGCTCGCTCGGCCGGGGAGACGGAACACCCCGTGTCGAAGTCCTGCCGCGAGTTCCTTGAGGCTGTTCGGGGCATTTGCCACCGGCTCGTGTTTACCGAGGCAATCCGTGACGAATGGCGCAGGCACGAGTCCCGCTATTCGCGGAGATGGCTTGTGTCCATGTATGCCAAGAAGAAGGTGGATCGTATCGATCCCGATCCTGCGGCGAGCATGCAAACACAGATTGAGGCGATCCCCCTCTCCTCCCGGAAGCGCCAAGCCGTGCTGAAGGATCGGCACCTGCTCGAGGCGGCGCTTTTGGCCGACGGTATCGTCGCCTCCGGTGACGATACGGCGCGCAACATCCTGAGGGAGGCGTCTTCCACGTGGCGGGCCGTCAAGCGGATGGTCTGGGTCAACCCGGGCAAGCCGGAAGAGGACTGCTGCGATTGGCTGGCCGCCGGCGCGAGGGCCGAAAAGGGCCGAATGATCGGCACGGCTCACGGGGCCTGAGCGGACCGCTTCCCGGCCGTTCCGGCCCGACCGACGCGCTCAGAACTGGTGGAGGAAGCGAACGTCGTTCTCGAACAGCAGGCGGATGTCGGGGATGTGGTGCTTGCGCATGACCATCCGCTCGATGCCCAGGCCGAACGCGTAGCCGGTGTACTTCTCGCTGTCGTAGCCGACGGCCTCGAGGACGTTGGGGTCCACCATGCCGCAGCCTCCGAGCTCCACCCAGTAGGGCGTGCCGTCGGGGCGGTGGAACTCGATGTCCACCTCGGCGGACGGCTCGGTGAACGGGAAGAAGCTGGGGCGGAAGCACGTGGCGACCTCGGGTCCGAAGTAGGCCTTGCAGAACTGGTCGAGGCAGGTCTTCAGGTCGGCCATCGAGACGCCTTCGTCCACGTAGAGGCCCTCGACCTGGTGGAACATGAACGAGTGCGTGGCGTCGACAGTGTCGGGACGGTAGACGCGCCCGGGCGAGATAATCCGCACGGGGGGCTCGGTGTTCTCCATGACGCGGATCTGCACGGTGGACGTCTGGCTCCGCAGCATGGTCTGCTCGTCGATGTAGAAGCTCTCCAGCGGGTCGCGTGCCGGGTGGGCCGGCGGGATGTTCAGCGCGGCGAAGTTGTGGTGCTCGTCCTCGACTTCCGGGCCCGTGGCGACGGTGAAGCCCATCCGCGCGAAGATCTCGCAGATCTCCTCGACCGTTTGCGTGATGACGTGGGCGTGGCCGATTCTCGGCCGGCTTCCGGGCAGCGTTACGTCGACCGTTGGCCCGGCCGACCGCTTGGCCGACCCGGCGCCGACCTGGCCCACGCGCTGCTCGAAGGCCGCGGTGAGGGTGCTTTTCAGCGCATTGGCGGCTTTGCCCAGCGCGGGCTTCAACTCCCGGGGGACGTCCTTGAGCCGCTGCATGGCGGCCTTGACGGCGCCCTTCGCGCCGAGGTACTTGATCCGCCACGCCTCGAGGCTGTCGGTGTCGGCGGCCTTCTCGAGCTCCGCCTCGGCCTGGGAACGGATTGTCTCGATTTCGTCCTTCAGCGCCATGGCGGCTCCTCCGGCAAGCACCAGCCCCCAGGCACCCGGGCGCAGGGCGGTCCCGGGCGAATCGGCAAGGGGGGCGTCCGCCCGTCTCGGCGTCAGTCGCCCCGGGCCGCGTTCGCCTCGGCGGCGGCCTTTGCCATTTCGACAATCTTGTCGAACGCGGCGGGGTCGTTGACGGCGAGGTCGGCGAGCATCTTGCGGTTGAGTTGGATATCCGCCCAGAACAACCCGTGGACGAACTGGCTGTACCGGAGGCCGCGTTGGCGGCAGGCGGCGGAGATGCGGGTGATCCACAGGCGGCGGAACTCTCGTTTTCGCCGCTTGCGGTCTCGGGTGGCGTTGACGCCGGCGCGGAAGACGGCCTGCTTGGCGGTCCGGTAGCGCCGCGAGGCCGCCCCGTAATACCCCCGGGCGGCGCGAAGCGTGCGTTTGTGCTTTCGCCGCCGGGCGGCGGCATTCGTTACACGTGGCATGAGCCTTCTCCTGGGTTTCTCGGCCGGCGGGCCCCCGGCGAGCCGGGGTGTTGCCAACGGCGAATCGCGGTCGGGGCGCGAAGCGACCCCACCGCGGCGCCGGCGCCCCAACGGGCTCCCGTCGCGGCCGCGGTCAAACGCGAACTACTTGCTCAACAGGCGTTTCGCTGTTTTCACGAAGCTGCTGGACACCAGCGTCGCACTGCGCAGCCGGCGCAGTCGCTTGGGGCTCTTGACGCTCTTGAGATGCCCCGCGCCGACGCGATGGCGCTTGAGCTTTCCACGGCCGGTGACCTTGAGTCGCTTGGCCGCCGCCTTGTTTGTCTTCATCTTCGGCATGATACCCGTACCTCTATCTCGACCCGCGGCGCGGGGAAAGGTCGGCCATTGTAGCACGATCAGCAGGGATGTAAAGAGCGCATTGCCGCAAATCCCGCGCGGCTCGACAGATTACCCGGCATCCAGGCATGCCGAGCCCGGCGGGAAGCCGTCTTTGGCTTCCGCCTCCCCGTGCGGCGGCGAGCTGCGCGCAGGGGGCCGGGCGAGCCCCGCCGCTGCCCCCGGCTGTCCTTACCTCAGGCCTTCGCGGCGTTGGTGGGCGCGAGGACCAGCGTCAGACGCCGCCCCTCGAAGCGGTAGTCGCGGTCGACCTTGGCCACGTCGGCCAGCGTGGTCTTGATGCTCTCAAAGACGCGTCGGCCTTCATCGACGTGTGCCAACTCCCGCCCGCGGAAGCGCAGGGTGAACTGGACGCGGTCTCCCCGCTCGAGGAAGCCCCGGGCCCGGTTGACCTTGATGCCCAGGTCGTGGGGATCGATCTTGGGCGTCTTGATCCGGACCTCTTTGAGCTCCGTATCGTGGCGATGGGCCTTGGCCTTCTGCTCCTTCTTTCGCTGCATGTACTTGAACTTGCCGTAGTCCATGATGCGACAGACGGGCGGCTTGGCCTGCGGCGCCACCTCCACGAGGTCCATATCGATGGCCATGGCCTTCTCCAGGGCCTCGCCGAGGGGGATCACTCCGAGTTGCTGGTTGTCCTGATCGATCAGCCGGATCGGGGAGACCCGGATCTGAGCGTTACGGCGGAGGTTCTTGGCGATGGTGGCTCTCCTTCTTTCCGACCGCCATACCGGAGGCGAGCCGCGCGGCCCGCCCTCCGGCGGCGACGTGCTCTCGTGGCCGTTCTATTGCGCTTCAACGCCGATAAGCGTCTCGCTTCCCTTGGTTTCAATCTCTTTTTGGAGGGCCTCGACGAACCCGTCCGCGGCGCGGGCCCCGAGGTCTCCCGCCGTGCGATGGCGCACGGAGACCGTGCCGGCCTCCGCTTCCCGCCCGCCGACGACGGCCATGTAGGGCACCTTCTGAAGCGTCGCGCGGCGGATCTTCGCGCCGATCTTCTCCGACGAGTCGTCCAGTTCGACGCGGACCCCGCCGGCGCGGACGGTGGCGGCGACCTGGCCGGCGTAGTCGTTGAACTTGTCGCTGACCGGCAAGACCGCCACCTGCACCGGCGCCAGCCACAGCGGGAAGGCCCCGGCGAAATGCTCGATCAGGATCCCGACGAACCGTTCCGGCGAGCCGAGGGGGGCCCGATGGATCATCACCGGCCGGTGGGCCGTGTTGTCCGCCCCGATGTACTCCAGCTCGAACCGCTCGGGGAGGTTGTAGTCCACCTGGATCGTCCCGAGCTGCCACTCCCGCTCGAGGCAGTCGTTGACGATGAAGTCGATCTTCGGCCCGTAGAACGCCGCCTCGCCGGGCTCCTCGGTGGAGTCCAGGCCCAGCCGGGCCACGACGTTGCGGATGTTCTGCTCGGCGCGATCCCAGTTCTCGCTGCGCCCGGTGTACTTGGCCGAGTCCGGGTCCCGCAGGCCGACGCGCACGCGGTAGTCGTCCAGGCCGAGGGTCTGGAGGCACAGCTTGGTCAACGCCACGCAGGACTCGATTTCCGCCTCCAACTGTTCTGGCGTGCAGAAGATATGCGCGTCGTCCTGGGTGAAGCCTCGCACCCGGGTCAGCCCGCTCAACTCGCCGGACTGCTCGAAGCGGTAGACGGTCCCGAACTCGCTGAGCCGCACCGGCAGCTCGCGGTAGCTGCGCTGCGTGCACTTGTAGATCTGGATGTGGTGAGGGCAGTTCATCGGCTTCAGGAGGTAGGCCTCCTGGTCGTCGACGGTCATCGTCGGGAACAGCCCGTGCTCGTAGTAGGGGTAATGCCCGCTGGTCTCGTACAGGCCGACCTTGCCGATGTGCGGCGTGATGACCGGCAGGTAGCCGCGCTTCAGCAGTTCCCCGCGAAGCCAGCCCTCCAGCTCCATGCGGACCAGTGTGCCCTTGGGCAGCCACAGCGGCAGGCCCGGGCCGACCTTGTCGCTGATCGTGAACAGCCCGAGCTGCCGCCCGAGCACGCGGTGGTCGCGCTTGCGGGCCTCCTCGATCCGTTCGAGGTGGGCGGCGAGGTGCTTCTTGTCGAAGAACGCGATGCCGTAGATGCGGGTGAGCATCTCGTTGTGCTCGTCGCCCCGCCAATACGCGCCCGCGGTGCTGAGCAGCTTGAAGGCCTTCAGCCGCCCCGTGTCGGGCAGGTGCGGGCCGCGGCACATGTCCAGGAAATCCCCCTGGCGGTAGAGGCTGACCGTCCCGACGTGCTCGTTGCGGACGAGGTCGTCGATCATCTCGACCTTGTACTGCTGGCCCAGGGCCTCCATCTCGGCGCGCGCCTCGTCGACGGGCAGCTCGACGCGCTGGAGGGGGGTCTTCTCGGAGACGATGCGCTTCATCTCCGCCTCGATCTTCTCCAGGTCGTCGGCCCCGAGGGGCGTCGGCAGGCGGAAGTCGTAGTAGAAGCCGTACTGGAAGTCGTCCGTCAGGGCCGGGCCGATGGTGTACTGGACCTCGTTGCCGTAGAGCCTTCGGACGGCCTGGGCCATCACGTGGGCGGCGGTGTGTCGCAGGACCTCTATCGCCTCGGCGTCGCGGTCGGTCAGGAGCTTGAGCTTGTGCGTCCCGTCGGCGAGGGCCGTGGTGACGTCGCAGAGCGTCCCGTCCACTTCCGCGGCCACCGCGGCGGATGCGAGGCGCGGGGAGATATCCTCCGCCACGTGCCGGGCGTCGACGGGCTCGTCGTACTCGAGTTGCTTGCCGTCCGGGAGTTCAATGGTCGTTCTCATTGCCAGGGTCCTCTTGGTCGCCTGGGGGTCGCTCCGGAGAGGCCTTCGGCACGGGGGGGGGCCATAGAGAAGGACCGGCACACAGAGGCGCCAACGCCGCACGACGACCCCACCGCCCGGAATAACCCAAGGCGGCCGGTCAGCATGTCGTCGTAGTCGTAACGGTCGATGGCATCTTCGTGTACCGGTCCGGTACGTTCAGTCAATCTATCATAGCACCTTATCGCCCAGGGGGCGAGAAGGCAACGCAGAAAAACCGGACGGTTCGTGCCTTCCGAAGGCCGCATCCTAATCCAAGACGCATCCGGCAGACAGGCACCCCAGGCCATTCCGCATGCGGACTCGGCGCGAGGGTGCCGGCCCGGGCGTCTCGACGGTCTCCTCGCCCCATGCTCACCGCCCGTTCCCATGTTCTCCGCCCGGCGGGCCGGCCCCCGGTCCTTGTCTGTGGCTCGGCGTGTGATGGCTGGAGCGCTGCCGGGGCCGGTCCGGTCGGCGCGTTTCCGCCTGGTCTTCCCGCTCAGACCCAACGAATGAGCCCCATATCGCGCGGGTCTGTCAGCCGGGGGTGGTGAGGCAGGACCCGCACCGTGTAGCCGGTCATCCCGCTGTGCGTGCAGGGCATCCGCACGGAGTAGCGTACACGCCCGTCCTCGCCGACCCCGACCTGTTCCATTGTCAGGGCCTCCCCGCGGGTGAGTTGTCCGTCCGGGTCGAGCCGCCCGTAGTACAGCTCGACGGTCACGTCCTCGGGCCGCAGCGCGCCGAGGTTGACCGCGGCCTCGACGGCGATCTCCTTGCCGACCTGCGCGCCCTGCCCGTCCATGTCGTCGGAGACGCTCTCGACGCGCACCCCGCCGAACTGCTCCTGGAAGGACCGCTTCCAGGCGCTCAGGGCGCGGGCCTCGGACAGTTCATCGGCGGTCAGCTCGTCCCACCGCCTGGCCGCCGAGACGTAGAACCGCTCGGCGTACTGGCGCACCATGCGGTTGGTGTTGTAGACGGGCGCGAGGCGGCACATGGCGGCCTTCATCTTGGCGATCCAGCCGTGGGGCAGCTTGTCGGGGCCGCGATCGTAGAACAGGGGGACGATCTCCTTCTCCAGCAGGTTGTACAGGGCCTCGGACTCGACCTTGTTCTGGTACTCCAGGTCGTCGTAGGTCTCGCCCGAGCCGATGGTCCAGCCGACGTCGGGGTCGTATCCCTCGGCCCACCAGCCGTCGGGGATCGACACGTTCAGCCCGCCGTTGGCGGCGACTTTCATCCCGCTCGTGCCGGAGGCCTCCATCGGGCGAAGCGGCGTGTTCAGCCAGATGTCCGCGCCCTGGACGAGGTAGCGGGCGACATTGAGGTCGTAGTCCTCCAGGAACACCAGGAACCGCCGGAACGGCTCGTTCCGCGCCGTGTGGGTGATCTGGCGGATCAGGTCCTTGCCCGGGTTGTCCCGCGGATGGGCCTTGCCGGCGAAGATCAACTGCACCGGCCGGTCCTGGTTGCCCAGCAGCTTCTCCAGCCGGTCCAGGTCCGCGAGGATCAGGTTCGCCCGCTTGTACGTCGCGAACCGCCGGGCGAAGCAGATGGTCAACGCCTCGGGGTCGAGGATCTCGTCGGCCGCTGCCAGCTCCGACGCGCCCGTCCCGCGCTTGGCCAACTGGGAATGGAGGTGACGGCGCGCGAAGGCGACCAGGCGCTCCCGCCGACGCTCGTGCGTTCGCCACAGCTCCGTATCGGGGATGGAGTCCGCGGCCTTCCAGGTGTCCAGGTCGGCGGGCTTCTCGTGCCACCTCGGGCCCAGGTACCGGTCGTACAGGGCGGCCATGTCGTTGCTGAGGAACGACCGGGTGTGGATCCCGTTGGTGATGTGGGTGATCGGGACCTCGTCGACGGGCAGGTCGGGCCAGACGCCGCACCAAAGCTTGCGGCTGACGGCCCCGTGCAGCTCGCTGACGCCGTTTCGGCAGCCGCTCATGCGCAGGGCGAGGACCGTGAGGTTCATCGGCTCGGCGCGGTTGCCGGGCTCCTGGCGCCCCAGCGAGAGGAAGTCCTCCTTCTCCAGCCCGAGCTGCGGCCAGTAGCCCGAGAAGTACTTCTCGATCAGCCACGGCTCGAAGGCGTCGTTGCCCGCCGGCACGGGCGTGTGCGTGGTGAAGATGTTCGACGCGCAGACGGCCTCCTTGGCCTCGTGGAAACTGACGCCCTGCTCGGCCATCAGCACCCGGCACCGTTCCAGGGCCAGGAAGGCCGAGTGCCCCTCGTTCATGTGGCAGGCCCTGGGGTGGATGCCCATCGCCGTCAGCATCCGTACGCCGCCGATGCCGAGGACGATCTCCTGGCGGATCCGCGTCTCTTGGTCCCCGCCGTAGAGTTGGGCGGTGATGTGGCGGTCCTCCGGGGCGTTCTCGGGCACGTTGGTGTCCAGCAGGTAGAGGGGGATCCGGCCGACGCGGCAGCGCCACACCCGCGCCCGCACGTTGTGGTTGAGGATGTCCACGTCGATCGCGAGCGTCTCGCCGTTGGCGTCCCGCATCAGCTCCACGGGCATGTTGTGGAAGTCGTTGCGCGGGAACAGCTCCAATTGCCAGCCGTCGGCGTTGAGACGCTGGCGGAAGTAGCCCTGCTGGTACAGCAGGCCGATGGCCACCAGTGGAATATCCAGCTCCGAGGCGCTCTTGAGGTGGTCGCCCGCCAGGACGCCCAGGCCCCCGGAGTAGATGGGCATGCACTCGTTGAGCCCGAACTCCGCACAGAAGTACGCCACCTGCGGCTCGTCCGAGCCCCCGTAGGTCTTCGCCCACCACCCGGGCGAGGACAAGTAGTCGCGCAGGTCCTGGGTTGCGCGGTTGAGGTGCGCGAGGAACCCCTCGTCGGTGGCGATCTCCTCCAGGCGCTCCTGGGGCATCTGCCCGAGCATGGCCACGGGGTTGTGGTAGCAGTCCTCCCACAGCAGGGGATCCAGCCGGCGGAAGACGTCCATCGCGTCGCCGTGCCAGCACCACCAGAGATTATAGGCCAGTTCCAGCAGGCCGGTGAGCTCCTCGGGCAGCGAGGGCTCGACGGTAAAGGTCCGCAGGGGTCTCATCGGCGCTCAGTCTACTCCTCATGGCCGCACGGATCGTACCCACCGGGCCGGCTGGACGTACACCGCCACCGCCCGCACGTCATCCTCTTCATCGGCAAAGCCCCGATGATTGATTATAGCCTGGCGTGGCTTTTTCCCTCCGCCCCCGCCGAGGGGATCGCGCCGAACAGCCCGGCGGGGCCCGACGTACAAAGGGACGGGAGATCAAAGGCCGGGCGCAATCGGCCGATGTATAGACTGCGCGTACCGCGTATCGAGGAAGGGCCATGCGCCGGCAAACGAACAGGAGCAGGATCGCGAGCGGGCTGCGGCGGGTTCGCCGAAGGCCCCGCCACGGGGGGGTGCCGCGGCGAGGCCAATGGCGGCACGCCGACAGCGACGATACAATGAACCAGGGCGCGCGTCGTCCCGATAACGGCATCCCCGGCCAGGGCGGGCGGGCTTGAGGCCCGGGCGCCATCCCGGGTGATGTCCCCAGGGCAGCGGGTTTCCATCCGCACGTCCTGGTAAACGACGGAAAGGATGCCCATGACTCGCATCACCTTCATCTCGGCCCTTCTTGGCGTATTCTGCGTTCTGGCCCCCGCCTCGCGCGGGCAGGTCCAGCGCGTCCAGGACGGGCAGGCCCTCGACGCCAATCCCCAGATCGGCCGGGGGGGGTACAATACCGCCGCGTCGGTCGCAGGACCCATCAACAGCCAACTCTACGTCACCGGGCAGGTGACGGGCCTGGGTGCGTTCCGCGGCCGTACGGGCTACTACGGGCAGAACCAACTGCATCTGGACGTGCCCTCGGCGCGGCTGAGCGATTTCCGGCGGCAGTCGGTGGGCCTGCAACAGGTCCTCGCCGGTCAGCCGTACCTCGCCTCGCCGTACCTGGACCGGACACGCACGGCGATGAAGGTGGACGACATGCTGGCCGGCCGCGCCGCCGTGGGCTCCAGCATGCCCGCGACGGCGCTGCCCAGCTCCTCCGCCGTGGGCCAGGAGCTGTACATCAATGCCCTGACGGATTACCAGGCGCTGGGCTCGCCGCTGACCGGCCAGACCATCGTGCCGGAGCGGCCGGGCACGACCCGCAGCCGGACGTACGCGGGCGCCTCGGCCGGCCGGTACGCGCTGGGCGGGTCCGTCGGCCCGTGGGCAGCCGCGGCGGGGCGTGCGGCCGCGATGCCCTCCCTGCCCGCCGGGCGGACGGTGTTCGCCCTGTCCCGGCAGCAGGATCAGGCCGAGCTCGCGCGGGAGTTGTACTTCGAGGCGATGAAGGCGGGCATGATCGACGCCCAGGTCGACACGACGGTCCCCGCCGCCGTGGACGCCGACGCGGCGGGCGGCGCCCTCCTGCCGACCGACGAGGCGGCGATCACGCCGATCGGGACGGCGCTGGGGCGACCGGCGCCCAACCGCGACGCCTTCATGGACATGCTCTGGCAGCTCGAAGCGCTCCGCGCTTATCGAAGGGCCGCGGCGACCCAGCCGGTCGGCGCGGCGGCGCTGACGGCGCCCGGCAGCCGGCTCGTCGAGATGGGACCCGACGAACGCCTCGTCCTCCGCGAGCTGGCCGGGGAAAGCCGCGACCTGTTCAACATCACCATGACCCGGGCCGGAAAGGAGTACCGCGCGGGGCGCTACTATGACGCCGCCAGCCTCTACGAGACCGCCGGCTTCGTGGACGTCCGCAACCCGCTGGCGCGAATCGGCATGGGGCTGAGCCTCCTCCAGGCGGGCGAGTCGCGCACCGCCGCAGGAGAAATCCAGCAGGCCGTCCGCCTCTTCCCCCCGCTCGTGCGCCTCCGCGTGGACCTCGGCCACCTCGTGGGCGACAAGGCCCTGGCCATGCAGGCCCAGCGCATCGAGGATCGCATCCGCCGCGCCGACCCCGAGACGCGCAGCATGCTCCAATTCCTCGCGATGTTCCTCTACTACAACTCCGGCCAGGCCGAACGGGCCCAACCCTACGCCGAAAAGGTCCGCGACCTGTTCGGACCCGGCAACGCCCTGCGGGTCTACGCCGATACCGTCCTGAAGGCCGCGAAGTCGAAGCCCGAGCCCAAGAAGCCCGCCGCCCCGAAGGACAACCCGTCGGGGACGGGCTTGCCGACGGCGCCGTAGGCTTCTCGCGGCCGGGAGCCGGTTCGGACGCTGCGGCGGCCTACGCCCAGCCCGGTCGGTACGGCGGGTCGATCAGGGCGTTGGCCTCCGCGCAGTTGGTGAATCGCATCCCGGCCGCGTCCCAGTGCAACTCCTGGCCGAGGAATTGGACCGCGATCAGCCCCAGCAGCGCCAGCTCCGTCAGCGGGCCGCCGTACTCGAAATTCGACCCCGCCTGCTTGCCCTTGCGGACGGCATCCAGCCAGTCCGCGTGGTGGCCCCGGACGCGGGGGATCGTCGGCTCGGGCTGCTTGTACTCCCGCATTTTCTTGTCGGGCACGATCCGCGCCCCGCCCGCGCCGTGCGAGCCGTGAATGATCGTCCCCTTCTCGCCGATCACGATCGCGCCGGTCCGCGGGTAGTCCCGCCCCTTCTCCAGGTCCGCCGGGCGCGGCGGGATCTTGTTGCCGTCGTACCACGTCAGCGTGACCGGCCCGCGCTTGCCCTTGGCGGCGAAGCGGTACGTCACCTTCGTGCCCGGCGGGTAAACGCAGGCGTGCTTCTTGGGGTCGTAGTCGTTGGCCTCCGCGCGGACGCTCGTCGGCGCGCCCAGGTCCAGCGCCCAGAACGACGGGTCCACCACGTGGCAGATCCAGTCCCCGATGTTCCCCGTGCCGAACCACAGCCACCCCCGCCACGCGCCCGGGAGGAACATGCTGTGGTATGGCCGTTTCTGGGCCGGGCCCAGCCAGAGGTCCCAGTTCAGGCCCTCCGGGACGACCTCCTTGTCCTTCAGGCGGGGCAGCAGGCCGATTCGACTGTAGCTGCCCGGCCGGGGGCCGACGCCACAGAACGCGTGAACCTCCTTCACCGCGCCGATCGCCCCGTCCCAGACCCACTCGCAGAACGAGCGGATGCGGCTCGACGAGTGCCCCTGGTTGCCGAGCTGCGTGATGACCTTGTTCTCCGCGGCCGCGGCGCGCAGCCGCCGGACCTCGCCGATGGAATGGGCCAGGGGCTTCTCGCAGTAGACGTGCTTGCCGCGCTTGATCGCATCGAGGCACGCGACGGCGTGGGTGTGGTCCGGCGTGGCGACGACGACGGCGTCTATGGACTTGTCGACCTCGTCGAGCATCTTGCGGAAGTCGTGGAACGTCTTCGCCTTGGGGTGCTGCTTGTACGTTCCGGCCGCCCGACGGTCGTCGACGTCGCACATCGCGACGATGTTCTCTCCCGACACGCCCCCCACGTTCGCCCGCCCGCGCCCGCCGACGCCGATACACGCCACGTTGATCTTGTCGCTCGCCGCCCGCCGCCCCGGCCCGCCCAACACGTGCCGCGGCACGATCGTGAACCCCGCAATCCCCGCGCCCGTGCCCTGAAGAAACGTCCGCCTGCCCAGTTTCGTGTCGCTCGTCTTCATCGCCCATCTCCAAAGCAGCGTGTGGTTTCTCGTACCCGGGCCCTTCGGACCGGCAGGCCCTGTTCTTCGTGTTGAACAGCGGTCCTGCCGCAACGGGTCTGCCGGGCCGACAAGTGGGGTTCCGGGCTGGGGTGCGCGGGCGCGGCTCTTTTGGGAATTGCCTTGCACTCGCACACTGAATGTCGTAAAAGGCGCGCGGTTGGGACGTCTGGGTCACGACGGGGTGGCCAAGCGGGCAACAGAACAGGGCAAGGGAGACGCTATGATCTCACTTGAGGCAACGCAGCAGGTCCGCGTGAAGCAGCCGAAGTCTCTTGAGGAATTGTTGGGCATTCCACCGGAGGATTTGGGCGGGATTGACGTTGCCCTGATGAACCTCCTGTGTGCGACGGGCCTGCCCGGCGCGGAGGAACTCGCCACCGGCCGATGCCTCGCGACGCTGGAGCAGTGGGCCCGGAACGTCCGCCACGAGACCTCCCGCCACCTCTACCGGCTGCACGATCCACGGTACGCGGCCCATTACAATCACTCCGAAGCCCGGCTGCGGGTGGAGTTCGTCCTTTCGACGCTGTGTGACGGCTTCGGCGTCCGCTACAACCTGGATCGCAAGGACGACGTCGATTTCCGCGACTCGCGAGACCTGTTCATTCACGGCCTGCTGGACGGCGCCCATCACGGCACGTGCAGTTCCATGCCGGTGCTGTTCGTCGCGGTGGGGCGGCGGTTGCGCTACCCAATGTGGATCGTCAGCACGTGCGGGCATCTGTTCGCCCGCTGGGACGCTCCGGGCGGGGAGCGTTTCAACATCGAATGCAACGGCTGGGGCGTCGACTACTTCGACGATGAGCACTACAAGGAATGGCCCTTTCCCCTCAGCGACAAGGCGGTCCGGCGGGGGCGGTACCTCCAATCGTTCAGCCCCGCCGAGGAGCTGGCCGCCTTCCTGGCGGCCCGAGGGCATTGCCTCCTGGACAACGATCGGCCGCAGGAGGCCCTGACCGCCTACGACCATGCCCATCGGCTCTGCCCGGAAAGGCCCAGCTATACGTGGTGGCGGCAGTCGGCGGCGATCCGGGCTCGACCGATGAACACCACCGTGGAGATCTCCTGGATCTCAGCGGCCCCGGAACTGGCTGTGAGGATGCCCTCGGATCGCCTCATCGACACCGGTGGCGGCGAAGGTGGGATTCCGGCCTCGCAGGTGTTCGAGTTGTCCGGGGGGGGGCGTCATAGCGTCCGCACTCGCAGACGAGTTGAGCGCCCCGGCCGGCCGGAGCGACCGCGACACCTACGCCTGGGCCGGCGGCTGCCTCTGGCGTTACCATCACCCCACCCTCGGCCGCTGGCTCCAACCGGACCCGGGAGGCTATACCGACGGCATGAACCTCCTGGAGCACACCCGCAGCAATCCCATCATGCACACGGATCCGTTCGGCCTGAGTGTTGAATGGGGGCACTTGTTGCCCAGGGCCATCTTTGAAAGGGACAAGGACCTTATTGCGCTGCTGAGAAAGTCCGGACTCGAGGGGATACACAACAAAGCCAAGTACGGCCTGGTATTCGAAGCGAGGCACTGGGGTGAGACCCATTCGGCTTGGAACAAGGAGTGGGTAGCGTGGGCAAAGAGAATGGAACTTCGGGCGCAGGCGGATCAGGGCTTCAGAGTCACTGAAGACATGATTGGTGACTGCCTGAAGGGCCTGAGGAAGAACGATGACTACGCCGAGTGGCTTGCGAAGGGCTTTCGCACGAAGCTCAGCTATGGACAGTGGCAGAATATCCGGCCGAACAGGATTCTGAAGAGCCTTTCAGAAGACAGAGCCAAGTCGTTCTACAGGGCGTTAGAGAAGCTGCCAAAGGACCAGATCGTGAAGCGCTATGGCGTGAAGCTGAAACGCCGTGTGGCAAAGAAGGCAGGAAAGCAGGCAGCGAAGAAGTTCCCTCTTGCGACTGTGGCCATTGCAGTCGTTGGCGTAGGTTTCCGTGTTGCCAACGGAGAGGAGCTGGGGCCGGCCGTGGCTAAGGAGGCGATCCAGGCTGTGCCGATTGCCGGAGATGCGCATGCGGTGGCCGAGGCGATCGAGGAGATCATAAGGGAGGAGATGAAGCGGATCGAGGAGGCGGAGCAGAAACGGGTTTTGCGCATTCTCAGAGGCCGGCGCCCTCTGCCGCCGGTCTTGGCCCAGAGGGGCACGATGTTCCCTTCCGCAGGCGTCGATTACACGACCCACTTCAACAGGTTGATGCATGAGTACAGCGCCTACAAGCCCGGTCACTTCCCCAGCCGGGTTGCCGACATCAACCGAATAGACGCGCTTGCGCTCGAAAGCGTCTATGGGGTGTTGAGAAAGGACTGGGACGATTGCTCGTGGACCTTCCGTTCCGCAGTCTTCCCGCCGCTTGAGGCTGTGAAGGAGAGCTACAAGAAGGCATCGGAGATACCCGTGCCCTGATGCCGACTCTGCAGACACCGCAGGACCGTGAAGGAATAAGCACAATGAAGGCTCATTTCACCCGTGGATCGCACTCCTGGGAATCACGTATGCCGATAGATGTCTGGCCACTGTGTGCGCTCATGAACGATGGCGTCGCTGAGAGAAGGAGTTCTGCTCACAAGGACAGCCTCAATGTCTTTGGCGAGGAACCGGACCCTCCTCTTCACGTCACAAGGAACCTCCATCGCATCCCTGAGGCATACATGGCGGGCTGCATCATCGTTGTCGCCCAGAGAGTAAGGGACTCCCTTGCCCATCTTCCCAGCATCACCTTCCAGCAGGTGATCTTCGACAAGCTCTTCGACCTTCCCTGGGAAGACGGGGACGAGTCGGTCACAAGGTATCAGTTCCCGAATGATGACATGTTTGAGAAGTTCATTGAGAGCACCGCCCCGGTTCGGGGTGATCCGGAAGAGCTCGTGGGCAGATACTATGAGATCATCCCGACCTGGTACCTGCCGAAGAAGATGCCGGACCTGCCGCCCGGAAGGGAGGTGACGGCGAAGGACATCGACAGGAAGGAGTTCTTCAACGAGGACGTCGAGCCGTTCTCCATTACCCTCTCGGAGGAACTGCTGCTACGCTATCCGATCATGTACCACCTAGACGGATGCTACGTGCTCAGCGAGGCCGCCTGGGCCGTTCTCGGCCCGCACCTTACCCCGCCGTATTGCCAGAGCGCTTCTGTCGAGGTGTGAACAGCAGACACGCCATATGGGACAGACCGGCCATCTTGTGTTCTACTCCTGCGTGCAACCCGCGGACCCGCCCACAACGCTGGTTTCTCTCGTTCGATTGGCCCGGCCGGAGAGCATCCGGTTCGCCTTCAGAACCCTATGAGGACCTTCCTGACCCCCAGTCATACGAGGAATTCGCAGGGCACTACAAGGAGGGCCTGTGCCTCAGTGGCGAGATGTGCGGCTCGCCGCTTGGCAATCGGGTGGCTAGCCCAAGTTCCGCAGTTCCGAGGCATTCTGCGTTTTCTTCAGTTTTTCTGCGCCGTGTATTCCGAGAATGCCGGCCGTAAGTTCCGGTTGTCTGTCGGAACGGTCTGCTTGCGGGATCGGGGAGGCCGTGTAGTGAAGACCTGCCTGGTT
>Ga0272441_10005362_pt1 | contig 22381 bp, 21 predicted proteins | sample SSMProp6N_FD_193582 | JGI IMG/M metagenome (GOLD analysis project Ga0272441, IMG submission 193582) | Marine sediment archaeal communities from Little Sippewissett salt marsh, Falmouth, MA, United States - SSM-Prop-6N | ecosystem: Environmental > Aquatic > Marine > Wetlands > Sediment ... | reverse complement strand
GTCCAGCTCGCGGTATCCGGTGAAGAGCGTGTCGAAGTCGACCTTCTGCTTCTCGAAGTCCATCGTCTTGATGCCGAGCGAGTCGCTCTTGATGCGGGCGTTGATGTCCTTTGAGACGAAAACGACCGGCTTGCCGGCCTGCTTGATCCGCAGGGCCGTGCTGATGATGCGGTTGTCGGGCGTGTCGTCGAGCAGGGCGGGGTGGTCCATCAGCGAGTCTTCGATGTCGACGCGGAGTGTGCCGCCATGATCGCCCAGGGGCACGCCCTCGCTGAGCTGGCCGCCGGCCCGCAGCGCGTCCAGCCGCCGAATAACCATCCGGACGTTGCGGCCCAGCTCGGAAGAGTCCTTCTTGAACTCGTCGAGTTCCTCCAGCACCTCGAAGGGGATGACCACTTCGTTGTCGGTGAACGACGTCAGGGCGCTCGGATCGTGAATCAGCACGTTGGTGTCCAGAACGAACGACTTCTTGGCCACGACGGGAACTCCTTTCCTGCGCCGGGAACAACGCGGCAGACATGACAGACCGGCATGATATCAACCGCCCTCGCGCGCCGCAACAGGGAAATGGAACGGCCGCGCCGTCGGGTTCACCCGCCCGCACGCCGCCGAACCGTGTATAATAGTCCGTCGGCGCGGTTTGCACGAAAGGGCGGCTGCGCCGGGGCCCTCGCGCCCGCAGGAGACAGCCATGACGCGGCTATACACCATGAAGCAGCAACCGGTGCTCAAAGCGACCCTCTGGGGCGGCCGCAAGCTCGAGACGATGTACCACACGCCCCTGCCTCCGGGAGAGCGCGTCGGCGAGAGCTGGCTCGTGGCCGACCACCCGCACGGCACGTCGCGCGTGGCCAACGGGTCGCTGGCTGGCGCGCCGTTGCGGCAGGTGATCGAGGACCAGGCCGAGGCGCTCTTCGGCAAGCCGGTGCCCCGCGCGTGGCGCGACCGGTTTCCGCTGCTGGTGAAGATCATCGACGCCGCGGACGACCTCAGCATCCAGGTACACCCCCGTGCGTCGTACATCGCGGAGCACGGCATCAGGGATTCCGCCAAGACGGAGTCCTGGGTGATTCTCGACGCGGCGCCGGGGTCGCGGCTCATCACAGGCGTCCAGCCGGGCACCGAGGCGACGGCGTTTCGCCGCGCCGCGGAGCAGGGGGCGCTGGACGACCTGCTCGTGGTCCAGGAGGTCCAGCCCGGCGACGTGCTCTTTATCCCCGCCGGCAGGCTGCACGCCATCGGGGCGGGGATCGTCCTGGCCGAATTCCAGCAGCCGAGCGACACGACGTACCGCGTGTACGACTGGGGCCGCTCAAGGGAGCTGCATCTGGACCGCGCCATTGAGTGCATCAACTTCTCAGGCGACTTCCCGGGTCCCGGCGGCCGCGGCATTGTCGCCGAGAGTGGCGGCGCAATGCTGGAGAGCCTGGTCGAGTGCGATGAGTTTACGGTGCATCGGGCGTCGGTCACGGGCGGCGTGCTGGAACGCCGGCTGGACCGAGGCTTCGAATGTGCTATTATTGTGAAAGGGGAGGGCGAAATCGTCTCAGGCCTCGACGACGGGCCGGTGAAGGCCTTCAGCGGGGAGGCCGTCCTGGTTCCGGCCGCCGCCGGTGCCTACGAGTTGCGTTCGGCGGGGACCATGGTGGCTCTGCTGGGTGCGGTGCCCAGGGCCTGACGGCGTCGGGAGCGCAATGCAGGAACGTCTGCACAAGATCCTTGCCCACGCCGGATTCGGCAGCCGCCGAGCCTGCGAGGGGCTCATCGAGGCCGGCCGCGTCACGGTCAACGGCTGCGCGGTCCACGTGGGCGACAAGGCCGACCTCGCCGAGGACGACGTCCGCGTCGACGGCCGGCGCGTGAAGCCCGAGCGGACAGTGTACTACCTGCTCAACAAGCCGCCGGGCGTCATCTGCACCAACGCCGACCCGGGAGGGCGCCGCAGGGCGATCGACCTGCTGACCGGCGTGGCCGAGCGGGTCTATCCCGTGGGGCGGCTCGACGCCGACTCGCGCGGGTTGCTGATTTTGACGAACGACGGCGAGCTGGCCTCGCTGCTGACACATCCCAGGTACGAGGTGCCGAAAACGTACGAGGCGGAGGTTTCCGGACGCGTCAGCCCGGAAGACGTCCAGAAGCTGAGGTCCGGCCTTTGGCTCTCCGACGGGAGGACGTCGGGGACAATGCTCCGTGTCGCGCACCGGGGCAACGCACGGTCGCGCATTCTCATCACGCTTCGCGAAGGCCGCAACCGCCAGGTGCGGCGAATGCTCGCCCGGCTCGGGCACAAGGTGCGGCGTCTGACTCGGACGAAGATCGGGCCGCTGACGCTGCGCGGCCTGGGCTCGGGCAAATTCAGGCGACTGACCCCGGCCGAGGTGCAGGCGCTCTACAAGGAGGCCCAGACACAGTCGGCCGGAACGCGGAAGAGGCGGCGGGCCGCGTCGACCGAAGCACGCGCAAGCGCCACGGTGCCCAAGGCGAGCGCCGCCAGGAAGCCGGCCGGCCGGCGCAGCGGGGATCGCCGCAAGCGGTCGGCGGCCACCAGGGGCGCTGCAAAGAGAATACGAGACTTCACGGCCTGACGGCCGAGCGAGGAAGGAGAAGGTGACGTGAGCAGGACGCAGTTGGACTCCGCGAGGCAGGGCACGGTGACGCCGGCCATGCGCCAGGTGGCTGAGGCCGAAGGGATGGACGCGGACCTGCTGCGCGGCCGCATGGCCGAGGGCCGGATCGTCATCCCGGCGAACCGTCGGCGCAAGGCGTCGCGGTTATGCGGCATCGGGCTGGGCCTCAGGACGAAGGTCAACGCGAACATCGGCACGAGCATGGACTGCGCGTCGGTGGAGAATGAGTTGGCGAAGCTCCGGGCCGCCGTGGACGCCGGCGCCGACGCGGTGATGGACCTCTCGACCGGCGGCGACCTGCGGCAAGTCCGGCGGGCGCTGATGGACGCCTGTCCCGTCACCGTCGGCAGCGTACCGATCTACGAGGCGGCGGCCCTGGCGGCGCGAAGCCATCACGACGTGAGGCGGATGACGGCGGACGACATGTTCGCCGCCGTACGGTCCCACTGCGAGGACGGCGTGGACTTCGTGACGGTCCATTGCGGCGTGACGCGCGACGTGGTGGCGTGCCTTCTCAAGCGGCCTCGCGTCTGCGACATCGTCAGCCGCGGAGGGACGTTTCTCCAGGCCTGGATGGACGCCGCCGGCCGGGAGAATCCGTTCTACGAGCGCTTCGACGAGTTGATCGACCTGCTGCGCGACTTCGACGTGACGCTGAGCCTGGGCGACGGTCTGCGCCCCGGCGCGCTGGCCGATGCCTGCGACCCGGCGCAGGTGGCCGAGCTGCGGGTGCTGGCGGAGCTGGCCGACCGCGCGATCGCGCGCGGCGTGCAGGTGATGCTCGAAGGCCCTGGGCACGTGCCGTTGGGGCAGGTTGAGACACAGGTCAGAATGCAGAAGGAGATGACCGGCGGCCTGCCGTTCTACGTCCTCGGGCCCATCGTCACCGACGTCGCCCCGGGCTACGATCACATCACCAGCGCCATCGGCGGGGCCATCGCCGGGGCGGCCGGGGCCGACTTCCTGTGCTACGTCACCCCGGCGGAGCACCTGTCGCTGCCGAGCGTCGAGGACGTGCGCGTCGGCGTGATTGCAGCGCGCATCGCGGCCCACGCGGCCGACATCGCCAAGGGCGTTCCCGGCGCCGCCGACTGGGACCGCAGGCTCAGCGAGGCTCGGGCCGCACAGGACTGGCCGAAGCAGATCGAGCTGGCCATCGACCAGGCCCACGCACGCGAGGTTCACGAGGCCATGGCTGCACACAGCGACGACGTATGCAGCATGTGCGGCGACTACTGCGTGTTCAAGGTCCGCAAGGGCCGTGGCGCCGCAGCGCGCAAGTGATGACGGATTCCGTATTGGAGGCGATGCGATGACGCGAAGCCGCAGCGGACGTGTTCCGAGTTGGTTTCTGGTGCTGTTGATTGTTGCCGCGATCGGCGTGGCCCTGTGGGCGCACTATCGCGGGATCGGCAGGAAGGCGTCCAACAACGTGCCGAACAGCACGTCGGAGGCTGCGCCGGAGAGCACGTCGGAGGCCGCGCCGGACAGCGCGTCGGAGGACGTGGCCGCTGTGCCCGTACACAAGGGGCTATTCGACATGACGTTCACAGCCACGACGCTCGACGGCAAGCCGTTCTCAACCGCCGACCACCGGGGCAGGGTGGTGCTCGTCAACTGTTTCGCCACGTGGTGCCCGCCGTGCCGGGTCGAGATACCCCATCTGATCAAGCTCTACAACGAGCGACGCGGCGACGGACTCGACATCGTCATGGTGTCCGACGAGCCGGCAGAGAAGCTGCGACCGTTCGTCGAGACATACGGTATTCCTTACCCCGTGATTCCCGGCGGGCGGCACGTGATGGCCATGGTGCCGAACCTGCGAGGCATCCCGACCACGGTGATCCTCGACAGGCATGGCGCCGTCCGGCACCGCATCACAGGGGCTCGCGTTGATGAGATCGTCACGGCGGTAGGCCGGCTTCTGGAAGAGTAGAGAGGCGTCGCCAGCGTCAACGCGAGAGCAGGAAGAACACTTCCTGGTTGCCGCCGGCACCGCGCAGGGGCGACAGCGTTTCGGCGAGGACCGTGGCGCCGGACTGCGAGATCGACTCACGGGCCCGGTCCAGAACGGCCGGCAGGTGCTCGGGCAGCACGACGCCGCCCCGCCGCTCGGAGTCGTGCGACTCGTACTGCGGTTTGACCAGGGCGACGATGCGGCCGCCCTCCTTGAGCATCTCCAGCGCGCGGGGCAGAATCCTGCGCTGAGGTGTCCAGCCGACGTCGATCGTGACGAGGTCGACCTTCTCCGGCAGCTCGACGTGCATGGCGTTGGTGCGCTCCATGACAACCACGCGGGGATCCTTGCGGAGCTTCCAGGCCAGGATGCCGTAGGACGTGTCAATCGAGTAGACCTTGCCGGCCCCGTGCTGAAGCAGGCAGTCCACGAACCCGCCGACGTGGCTGCCCAGGTCGGCGCACACCCGTCCGCCGGGATCGACTTTGAATTCCGCCAGCGCGTGTGCCAGTTTGTGACCGGCCCGCGTGACAAACCGGTCCTCGTCGGCCCCCGTGCCGTTCTCCGCCTTAGGGCTGTTCCCAGCCGGGCCGCCTGACATGGCCACTCATCCTTTCCCCTTCCATTATACGCACTACGGGAACGCGGCAAAGAGGCGTTGCATCCGGCGGCCGAGTCGTCATAATCGAGCCGCTGCGCCGACGCCTTGACCGAAGGACAATGCCGGATGATCCCAGCGACCCATCGGATGACCGTTCGTGTTCGCTACGCCGAGGTAAACCGGCTCGGGCGGCTTCGCGGCAGTTGCTGCGCGGTCTACCTGGAGATGGGGCGGACCGAGATGCTCCGCACGACGGGGATGACCTATCGCGACCTTGAGGCCGCAGGCGCTTACCTCGTGGTGGCCCGCCTGAGGATGACGTTCCACGCGCCGGCGCGCTATGACGATCTGCTGACCCTGGAGACCGCGGTCACGCGGGCCACCAGCGCGCGAATTGATCACCACTACCGGCTGCTGCGCGACGGCGTGCTCCTGGCCGAGGCCGACACGACGCTGGCCTGCGTCTCGCGCGACGGGCAGGTCCGGCGCATGCCGGGCGCGTTGCTCAGTGTGCTGGGCGTGGAGTGACGGTGTCAGGCAAGCGACTTGCTAGAGGATGTTTCGCCGCGGGCGGACCGCCGTTTCCAGGCGGGTCTCGGCCTGGCCGTGACGCACTTCGAGCACGATTCCGACGGTCACGGGGACGGTGGCGCCGGCGATCTCGCTGTAGGCCATGGTGGCCTGCAACGAGAAGTTGAGCACCTCCGGGACAAGCGTATTGCCGTCGGGGTTGGTCCCCGAGGCGAACACGAGCGGCGCCCCCTCGGTGCCGCTCCACGAGTAGCAGCGCTGCTCACCGGTCGGCATGGTCAGCGTGACGGCATTCGAGGACTCCAACTCGACGACGGCGGCTCCGCGCAGGTCGGCGGACAGGCGGCCGAGGGCCAGCGTCGCCTGTGTAAGCGACCGCGCCTTGTGGGCCCCGTACGTGCTGGCGTCGGCGGCGCCGCGCATCGCCAGCGCGGCGGCCACCATGATCATGGCCAGCATGGCCATGCCGATCAGCAGTTCCACCAGCGTGAAGCCCGGGCATCCGGGCCGCCGGCGCTGATAGCCGAGATTGGCGCCCTGATCATTCACAGTAGCTTCCTGCCACATAGACAAGCTGCCGCGGAAACTCGATGCCGGCCGGGTCTTCGTTCATGCCGTCGTGGTTGATCGTCAGGTGGCTGTTGCCGGTCATCACGAAATCGGTGTCATGGAGATTGATCAGGCTGCCGTTGATGGTGCCGCCTGCATTCCCGGTGAACTTGAACTGGCTGCTCACCATGGAGCCGTTGATGGTCGAGAAGTTGCCGGCGAACTCGACCTCATAGCCCGGCGCCAGGATAAACGAACCGTCGAGGTCGCGCAGGCCGTCGAACTGCGCGCCGGCGGGCAGCGCGCCCACGCCGTCGGTGCTGGTGTTGCCGGTGAACTTCATCGAATGGTTCGACAGGTCGAGGTCGCCGGGCGGCGGCTCGACGACCACGATGCCGACCAGGTTGAGATTGCCGGTGAACTTCACGTTGTTCGGCGACTCGACATAGACGACGCCGCGGATGGTGATGTTGCCGCTGAAGGTCGGGTTCGTGTTGGCCAGAATGCGGACGTTCTCGAAGTAGCGGTTTCCGCTGGTCGGGGTGCCTGGTCCGACGACGTTGGTGGCATACGGTTCGAAGATGCTGGTGTCGACCTCGGGGAACTGCGGCTCGGCAACGCCGATCAAAATGTCGCCTCCGATGGAGGCGTGGCCGACCATGCGGACCTCGCCGTCGGGGTTCGTGACCGAGACGTCGCCGGAGATGTCGATGTTGCCGGTCATGTCGATGGCCGTGGTGGTCGAATAGGTGGCCGAGAGGACGGAACCCTCCTTGTCGTCGTTGGCCCCTTCGATGTGGGCGTTCCCGCTCATTCTGATGCGGCTCCTTGACGCCACGCCGAATGCAGCGAGGAACGAGGAGTCCTTCAGCGCCCCGAACCCCGCGGACACAGTCCGGGCGCACTGGCTCGCAGTGCCGCTCGACTGGACCCGGTAGTCCGAATCCGACAGGGCGACCACGCGTGCCTGGAACACCGCCTGTCCCTCGGGGAAGTTCAGGATGACGGCAGGCAGCAGTACGCCGTCGGCGTCGGCCACGGCCGTCTGGCCGCCGAAAAGCGTGTCGCGGAACCGGTCGTTGAGGCCGTCGGCGATCGCCTGAAGCGTGTCCGCGGAGGTCGTGGTTTCCCGGATGTCGATTTCCGGCAGGCGCCGGCAGACAAACCTCAGGCCGCTCTCTGCGGCAAGGTGCGCGCGGCGACTGTCGGCGTAGAGCCTGGCGGCCTGGAGGTTCGCGTTGGCCGCAGACAGGTAGCCCGCGGTCAGGGCGCCGAAGATGGCCACGAAGATCATCACCACCACGAGGGCCGATCCGGAGTATGTCTTTCTGCGTTTCATCATTGTGCACTTAGCGCCCGTTGCAGCAATGCGTCGGGCTATCCCTCACTATAGCTGCCGGCGACATACACGAGCCGTCTGGGAAACACCATCCCGGCCGGGGACTGATCCAGGTCCGAGTGGTCGATGAGCAGGTGGCTGTTGCCGGATATCTCAACCTGCGTGTCGTGGTAGTTCAGGATGCTGCCTTTCACGGTGCCGCTGGCATCACCGCCGAAAGTCAGCTTGCTGGCGGCTACGGAACCGTTGAGCGTGGAGAAGCTTCCCGTGAACTCCACGTTGTACCCCGGCGCGAGGATGAACGATCCATCGAGGTCCTGGAGGCCGCTGAACTGCGGGGCGCCCTCGGGCAGCGACCCGGTGCCGAGTGTCGCCGTATTGCCCGTAAAGCGGATCTGGTTGTCGGCGAGATCCAGCTCGCCCTCGGGTGTTTCGGCGACGATGACACCGATCACGGCCACGTGACCGGTGAACGTCACCTGGTTCGGCGATTCGACATAGACGACGCCGCGGATGAGCGTGTTGGCCGTGAACGTCGGGTTGGTATTCGCCGGGATGCGCACGTTCTCGAGGTAGACGTCGCTGGAGTACGTGTGAATCTCCGGGTCCAGCACATTGACGGCGTAGGGCTCGAAGACGCTGATGTCGATCTCCGGGAACGGCGGCTCGGGGACGCCGATAAGGATGTCGCCGCCCACGTTGGCATTGCCCCGGAGGCTCACGTCGCCGTCCGGATTGGTGATGGCGACGTCGCCGGAAACGTAGACGTGACCGAAGATGTCGATCGGGTCCATGAAGACCTGGGACGTGGACAACACCGACCCCTCGCTTGGGTCGTTGGCCCCGTCAATCCGGGCGCTGCCCTTCATGACGATGCGGCTGCGCGAGGCCACGCCGTAGCTGGTCAGCAGGCGCGTGTCGTCCTCGGCTCTGAATGCCGACGCGATGGTCTGGCGGGCATCGCCGACGGTCCCTGTGCTGCGGACCGCGAAGGTGTCGCCCAGGCCGGCCACGACCTCAAGGTCAAAGCGGGCCGGTCCCTCGGCGAAGTTGAGGATGACCGCAGGCAGTTGAACCGTGTCGCCGCTGACCGTGGCCGATGCTCCGGAGAACACGGTGCCCGCCAGGTTGGCGTTCAGGGCGTCTGCAATGGCCTCCAGGGTCTCCCCGGTGGTTGTCCCCGCCGAAGGCAATTGGAGGCAGGGCAGGGCCCCTCGGGCGAACGCCATGCCGCTTTCGGCTGCGGCGCGGGCTCGGCGGGCTTCGGCCTGGAGGGCGGCACTCTTGAGGCTCGAATCGGAAGCCTGGAGGAATCCAAGCGCCAGGGCGCCGAAAACGGCCACGAAAATCATCACGATAACCAGGGCGGAACCTCTGTGACGTCTGCGCATATCCCCTTCTTTCACCTCCGCGACCTTAGAGCCTATCCGGTTTACCGCGTGAGCCGCGTTGCGAGCGCGACGGCCCACAATGCATGGCGCTCTCGAGGAGGCGTATCCGATGGCGATACGGCGACGAGGAGCAACGCCGCAGTGTGGGCCGTCCCGCCGCAACCCTCTGGGACGACTCGCCTTGCGCCGCATGGCGGCGCCCGAGCCTCCTCGCCGACTCTCTCCGGTTGAGTCGCCTGCGTCGGCCCGCCTTGCCCTGCGCCGCAAGGCGGGCCGTCGCGGCCACGGGGTAAACCGGATAGGCTCTTAGGGCTGGCTGACGGCCAGCCACGACATCCGGCACATCTCGGTATCCCCGCACGTGACCACGACGGTCACGCGGGCCACCCCCGACGCCCCGTCCGCGACAACCTCGTCGAGGTCGTCCTCGGACACCGAGACGACGGTCACCTGCTGCTCGTAATCTTCCATGCCTGCAATCACGTTTCCGTCGGCGTTGCGCGGCGGCGAGAAGACCGCCCCGTCGAAATCGTCCACGTCGTCGAACGGCGCCGACTCGCCGGCCTCGGCGCCCCAGTGGGTCGGCTCCTGCGGGTCGGCCACCGGCAGCGCGAGCGTCATCTGGTAGACCTCCTCGGCCAGGACCGAGGCGACGGTCGTCCGCTGGCTCTGTTCGAGCATCTGGAGCCCCGTCCTCAGGGCCTCCATGAGGGCGACGAACAGGATGCCCATGATGGCCGCGGCCATGAGCACCTCCACGAGCGTGAAGCCCGGCGCCCGGGTATGCTGCTGCGCGGTGGACGTTGTAGCGTACGGTTCCCTCCTCATTTCATCAGCCTCGACAGTTTGAAGATCGGCAGCAGGATGCTGCTGGCCACGAAGGCCACGACGCCGCCCATGGCGACGATCATCATCGGCTCCAGAAGGGCGGTGGACGACTTGATGACGGTCTTGAGTTCGCGGTCGTAGAACTCCGAGATATCGTTCAGAACGTCGCCCAGGTTGCCGGACTGCTCGCCTGCGGCGATCATCTGTGTCACGCCGCGCGGCATGAGATTCGACCTGAGGAGCGTGGAGCTGATGGTCTTGCCTTCGCCGACGGCGTCGCGGACTTGGCGCCACAGGTCCTGGTAGTGGATGTTGCCCGTGACCTTGCCGGTGACGGTGATGGTCTCCAGGACGGGCACGCCCGCGCCCACGAGTTCGCCCATGGTCCTGAGTCCGCGGGACAGGTAGAGGCAGTGGAACAGCTTCTTGAATATCGGCACCCGCAGCTTGAGCGTGTCGAGTGCGAAGCGGCCGGTCTCGGTCCGGATGAACAGGATCGTGCCGACCACCACCACGGCGACGCCCAGGATATACAGGTACCAGTAGTGGGTCATCGAGCTGCTGAGGCCCAGCAGGATCTTCGTCGGCAGGGGCAGCAGGGCTTCCTTGCCCTGGAACAGCAGGACGAACTTCGGCAGGACGAAGGTCAGCATGAACACGGTGGTCGAGACGGCCATTCCGCCGATGATCAGCGGATAGACCATGGCGGCCTTGACCTGGCTCCGCGTCTCGATCTGGTGTGTCAGGTACTCGGCGATGCGGTTGAGAATGTGGCTGAAGCTTCCGGACAACTCGCTGGCCCGGATCATGTTGACGTACAGCGTGCTGAAGACGTTCGGGTGCGCCGCCACGGCCTCGCTGAAGGGTTTGCCGGACTCGATGTCATCATGAAGGCGGTTGAGAAGCTTCTTCAGCTTGGGGTTCGGTGCCTGGAGGGCCATGGACTCCAGGGCCTCGGTGATGCCGATGCCCGCCTTGACCATGACGCTGAGTTGTCGCGTGACGGCCAGGACGTCGCGCTGCGTGACGCGTCCACCGAACTGGACGGTGAGGATGGACCCTCGCTTCGCGGCGTACTCGGCCTGGTCCGGCCGTGCAGCGCCCTGAGCGACATAGGGATTGCCCGTCGCAGAGGGCGACGGCGGGTTCCACAACGTTGTGCTGACGGTCATACGGTGGTCTCCTCTCAGTCCAGCATCACTGCCAGCCGGTCCGGGTTGGCCGCCTGGGCCAGGGCGGACTCGCGGCTGATGCAGCCGCGCAGGTACAGCTCCCGGATCGACGCGTCGAGCGACTGCATGCCCATGGCGCGGTTCGTGCTGATGAGGTTAGGTATTTCAAACAGCCGGTCTTCCCGGACGCAGCTTCGCACGGCCGGCGTGACGATGAGGATCTCGGCGGCCGGGACCATGCCCGGCACGTCGACCCGCGGCAGCAGCGTCTGGCTGACGACGCCGCGCAGGGTGTTGGCCAACTGCCCGCGGATCTGGCTCTGCTGCCCGGGCGGGAAAAAGTCGATGATGCGCTCGATGGTGCTTGCCGCGTCGATCGTGTGCAGCGTCGACAGGACGAGGTGTCCGGTCTCGGCGGCGGTCACCGCCGCTCCGACGGTTTCGAGGTCGCGCATTTCGCCCACCAGCACCACGTCCGGGTCCTGGCGGACGACGTGTCGCAGCGCGGCACCGAACGACGTGCAGTCCGCGCCGATCTCGCGCTGCTCAACCAGGCACGACCGGCTCTCAATGGCGTACTCAACCGGGTCCTCCAGGGTGATGATGTGCTGCTTGCGCTTCCGGTTGATGTAGTCGATGAGCGCGGCCAGGGTGGTCGACTTGCCCGACCCCGTGTCGCCCGTCACCAGGAGCAGGCCGCGCGGCAGGTCGGCGAACATGCCCACGACCGGCGGAAGATTGAGGTCCGCCAGGTCGGGCACCTTGTTCGGGATCACGCGGAACGCGATGCCGATCCGTTCGTGCTGGAAATGCGCGTTGACGCGGAACCGGCCGCCGCTCGGAACCGAGGCCGAAAAGTCGGCGTCGCGACGTTCCAGGAAGGCGGCGTGCCGCTCCGGCCCCAGCATCTCCAGAACCATGGCATCCGCTTCTTCCGGCGTGATCACCGGGTCGTCGCTCGGGGCCAGCACGGTGTTGATTCGGTAGTGGGGCGGCTCCCCGGCCACGATGTGAAGGTCCGACGCCTTCAGCTCGATGGCCCTCAAGAGCAGTCGCTCCAGCGTGCTCACGTCCTGTCGCTCTTCCATCAATGTCTGCGCTGTTGCCACGCCTGGTCCTTTCATTTCTAACGGATCGTCTCGGTCACCCGCAGCACCTCGTCGATGGTCGTCAGGCCGGCCTTCATCTTCTCAAAGCCGTCGTCGCGCAGCGGCACCATGCCGCGTTCCTGCAAAAGCCGGCGCAGCTCCGTCACCGAGGGGTTTGCCGTCACCACGTCGCGGACAGAATCGTCCATGACCAACAATTCGTAGATGGCCACACGGCCGGAGTAGCCGGTCTGCCGGCACTTCGGACACCCCTTGCCTCGGTACATTGTCACGTCACTGAGACCCTGCGACTCCAGGTACGCCTTCACCTCGTCGGACGGGGTGAACGGCTCCTTGCACAGCGTGCAGATGCGGCGCACGAGCCGCTGGGCGACCACCGCGTTCAGCGAGGCCGAGATCAGGTAGGGCTCGATGCCGATGTTAATCAGTCGCGTGATGCTCGACGGCGCGTCGTTCGTGTGAAGGGTCGAGAGCACCAGGTGTCCGGTCAGCGACGCCTGCACCGAAATGCGGGCGGTCTCCTCGTCGCGGATCTCGCCCACCATGATCACGTCGGGGTCCTGCCGCAGGAGGCTCCGCAGCGCCGCGGCGAACGTCATCCCGATCCGGTCGCTCACCTGCACCTGGTTGACCGACTCCAGGCGGTACTCCACCGGGTCTTCGACGGTCGAGATGTTGATCGCGTCGCTATCGAGGTGCTTCAAGGCCGAGTACAGCGTGGTCGTCTTGCCCGAACCGGTCGGCCCGGTCACAAGGATGATGCCGTGCGGCTGCGCGATCTGCTTCGTGAACATGGCCATGTTGTCTTCGTTGAAGCCGAGCCGCTCCAGGCCGATGAGGATGCTGCCCGTGTCCAGGATGCGGATGACGCACTTCTCCCCGGCCGTGGTCGGCAGCGTGCTCACACGCAGGTCCACCACGCGGCCGTGAACCATCGCGCGGATGCGCCCGTCCTGTGGCAGGCGGCGCTCGGAGATGTCCAGGTTGGCCATGATCTTGATGCGGCTGATGAGCGCCGCATGCATCGACAGGGGCGGCGAGACGCTCTCGAACAGCAGGCCGTCGATCCGGTAGCGGACGCGCAGCCGGCTCTCGGACGGCTCGATGTGGATGTCGCTGGCCCTCTGGCGGACCGCGTCGGCCACCAGGTAGTTGGCCAGGCGAATGATCGGCGACTCGCCCGCCACCTTCTCCAGGTCCGGCAGATCGTCCGCCTGCGTCTCCACGACCTCCACGTCGCCGTCTTCCATGCCCTGGATGAGCTGCTCCACCTCGATGGCGGACTCGTTGCGGCCGAGTTCCTCCAGCACCTGCCGGATCTCGCTCGCGCAGGCAACCACGGTGCGAACGGCCAGCCCGGTCCGGCGGCGAACATCATCGAGCCGAAACACGTTCGCCGGATCGTCCGTCGCCAGCGTCAGCGTCCCGTCAACGATGTCGAGCGGCAGAATGCCGTGTTCGTTGAGGATCTCGGGCGGCAGAAGGCCCAGCGCTTGTGCATTGACGTCGTCGCGCGTCACGTGGACGAAAGGGCGGCCGAACTGGAGCGCCAGGCACCGGGCGACCTCAGCCTCCGGCGCCAGGCCGTTGGCGACCACGACCTCGCCGAGCCGCTGGTCGCCCTGTTCTCGCTGAAGCGAGATGGCCCGGTCGAGGCTTTCGGCGCTCAGCACGCCCTCGTCGACCAGAATCTGGCCGATCCGGCGCCAGCGCAGCGGATGACTCTGGCCGAACTCGACGAGCGCCACGTCGTCGATCTGAGCCATCTCGCCCTCATCGACCTCAGCCGACGAGCCCTTGCCCTTTGAGAACTTGTCCGTAACGTCGCTCCTTAGTCCAGGGTCAGCGCAAAGCGCTTCCCATTTCGCGTCAAGGCCACGCGGCCCTGCTCGATCGCGGCCACCTGGAATCCTTCGATGGTTTCGCCGCAGTGCAGGACCTGGCCGTTGATGATCGCCGCACGGTTCCGGGCCGACACCAGGACGGTTTCCAGATGGAGACCGGCCAGCGCCGTACTGTCCGGATCGGAGGTGTCCGGCGCCGGCTCCGCCTTGAGGGCAGCCGCATCGCTGGCGGCCTGCTGGGTCGCCGCGAGCTCGGGCAGCCCGAATACCGCAGGACGCAATTCCTCCACAGCCACCGCCGCCGCCTTCGCGCCACCGAGGAAGAGGTCGAGCGCCTCGTCCACGGTGGTGAACGCCGCGTGCTTGTCGACCACAGGCTGGTGCATCGCCCTCTGCATCTGCCGAACGGCGGCGTCGAGGTCGATCGTCTGCGCGGCGGCGGCACCCGTGGCAGCCTGCGCGGTTGCCGGCGCCTTGCGTCGCCACAACTGCACGACGACGACCAGCGCGCACACGGCGGCGAGGGCGACGACCACCACCAGCTTCTTCCGCTCTGCGGAATCAAGCGGCAGCCTCATCGCCTGCTTCGGCCCACGCCTATGTCCGTCCTGTCTATGCGTCATTCGCCGAACTTTCCCTCTACGGGTTGCAGAAGACGTTCAGCACAAGGCTGGCGTCCACGCACCCGTTCTCCTGACCCGGGGCACTGACGATTCGAAGCGATTCCACATTGCTTGTGCCCGGCAATCGTTCCAGCGACAGCAGAAAACCGTACAGCCCGCGGAACGGGCCACGCAGGTTCATCTCGATCGGCAGCACCCGGTACGTGTCCTGCTGGCGAGCCTTGCGCGTCTTGATCCGCTGCGTCTTCAACCCCGCCGCGTCGGCGATCACCCAGACCTCGCGGAGAATCACGTCAATCTCGCCCTGCCTGGGCAACCGGCTCTCGAACCCCGCCAGCGCCGTCTCAAGCCGCTCGACGCGACGACGTGACGACTCCAGCTTGCTCATCTCGAGTTCGAGCAACTGGAGCGACGCCTGCTTGTTGCGAATCGCCGTCCGCGTGGCTGCCATCGAGCGGTTCTTCGGCTGCACGAACACAAAGAACGAGGTCAGCACGATTCCCACGATGGCCGCGGCCACCAGATAGATGCGCGCCGGCATGCGCTTCACCGAATGCCGCGTGGGCAACCAGCGGTGAAGCCGGCGACCAATCCCTTGAAGCGACGCCGCGCGGGCCGGCCCCGAAGAGGGCGACTCCTCCGCAGGCGCGCCGCCCGCATGATCAGGCATCGGGCGGTCGCGGCGATCCTTCGCCTCGAACGAATGAACCTTGCCGCTCACCGACGCTTGCCTCCTTGCCGTGACGAAAACGTTCCGCTTCGTGTCAAACCAGGACGCGTCACGATCCCTCCTCTGTTTTCACGGTGGACGCCAGCAACAGCCGGTAGGCATCCGCGCTCAGGAAAAACACCACTTCGAATCTCCGCAGGACACAGTGATCGTGAGACTGGTCCTCGCTGAACGACAGTTCCACCTGGTCGAAGTACGGCGCGGCGGAGAGCCCGGCGATGAACTGCGCCACCTCGACGTCCGTCGGCGCCAGGCCCAGCAGCCGCAGCCGCGTCTGCTCGTGTTCCCGTGTCTCGGTTTTGCCCTTTGCGGCCTGGGCTGCCGTCCGCGCGGCGCCGCCGGAGGCTTTGGCCGCCTCAACCGTGCGAACGATCTCATTTGTGATGCTGAGTTCCGTCAGGGTAGTCCGCTCGGGCAGCCGCGCGACAACCTCGGCCAGAATGCGGCTGCGGGGCAGGGGGGCCAGCAACCGAGCGCCCTTCTCCGCCTTCTCCAGCAGGGCCGCCCGCTCCGACCGGAACCGGTTCCATTCCTCGATCGCCTTCGATGCCTGGACGACCTGGCCCTCCACCTGCTTCGCGTTGTCCTTCAGCGAGTCCTCGGCCATGCCCATCGCGACGAAGAGCATCGTCAACACCAGGACCACCACGGCCGCCAGCAGCGCGCACAGCAGGTTGGCGCTCCGCGCCAGCTTCTTCTGGATGTAATCCCTCGGCACGAAATCCAACACCTGCACGGTCCGTCTCCTCAGTTCACCTGCACGCCGAACAATGTCAGGCCTACGGCGACCGCCATTTCGGGCCTCGGCCGGCGGGCGCCGGCCCTCTCGGCACGGTCGGCCGGGGCCGGCTGAATCCCCGCAAACGGGTCGCCGATCTGTGCAGGCAGCCCAAGCCGGTTGGCGATGATCTGGCACACGTCATAGTCGTTCGCCTGCTGGCCGGTGAACAAGACCTTGTCCACGCCCCGAGGGCTCACTGCCCCCGCGAAATAGCACAGGCACGATTGAATCTCCTCGATGTACGCGTCGAGCACCTGGGCCGACTGCTCATACGGCAGGCAAGTTGCCCGGTCCGGAGCCGACGGGGCCTGTGCCATCCGGCTGTCCAGCAGCACGTGCGCCCCGACGTCCTCGATCCGCGATGCCTGATCCGCTTCCAGTTCCACCAGTTCCCGCCCGGTGGCCTTGGCCGCCGCCTCGAGCAGCGTCTGGACTCCCTGCGGGATGCTCCTGGCGAACCGCAGGTCGCCCTCGTGCACAATCACCAGGTGCGTCACCTGCGACTCCAGGTGCACCAGAAGGAACGTGAACCCCGACTCCTCGCGGCGCTGCCCCAGGTAGTTGAACGCGTGCCCCACGGCCAACGGCAGCGCGCTGATCCCCGCTACCGACAGGCCCAGCTTCTCGGCCATGCGAAGGTGCTGTTCCACCACCTCCCGCGGCACCGTGAAGACGACGTGGTCGGCGTGGCCGTCGCGACCCTCGGTCGATGCAATCTCAAGGCTCCTCAGGACCGCATCGCTCACGTCGTAGTTCAGCCGCCCGGCGACTTCTCTGGCGATAGCGCCCCGCATGGCCGGCTCAGGGAGCACCGGCAGGCGAACGTGGTGAATCGACAGGGCGCCGCTGGGTATCGACGTCGCTATCCGGTGCCCGATGAAACCGTGCTCCGACACCAGACGCCCCACGTGCGCTCGCAGAGCATCCTCCGAATCCGCGTGATGCGGCTGGTCAGCGCTCGCGACGAGGCGCGGCACCGTTTCGACCATCTCCACCTGCGCGGCGCGCACGCGGTCGCCTGAGAGATCAATTCCTATCGGACTGGCCTGCCGTCCGCTCTTGACCGCCATCCGTGGTCCCTTCCGGCCGCATGTCCCCGGCAGCGGCCGCTCCGAAAAATCACAAAGGGCCGCCCTTCGGCGCCATGCCGAAAGCCGACCCTGTCCCGCGGGACCGCCCACGTGGAGCCTCGGTCGTGCACCTTCGGCAGCCTGACACCCCGCCGGAGCGGAGTCAAGGCTTTGCGCGGTTGACCTCAGGCCAACCTTGCCCTTTCGGGTGCGACGTCATGTCGTTCGCCCAAAACACGTCCCAGTAACCCGTTGGACCCGCTGAGCATACGCCACAGGCTTGCCCAGACTCCCCGGCTTCTCAGCCTTACCAGACGTATTCTCGGCAGTCTAGAGGATAGGCGATTAGCCCAATGTGTCAACTCGCAGCCGGCCGACGGGCGATAAGGGGGCAGGGAGAGTAGGCAAGCCCTTGTAGGACAACGACTTACGGTGGTCTGCCACACCCGACAGGGCAGCGTAATTCCATGTCTGTGTCACGCGTTTGGCGGAAATCGCACGCGTTTTCCGCCATGTCCGCCAGGGGGGGCGGAAGACCGTGTCGATTAGGCCACGAAGTCGGCCAGAACCGTGTCGGCGACAGCGAGCGCGGCAGGCGTCAGGCGAATGAATCCCCCTTCGTCCGGGCCAATTTCGAGCAGGCCGGCGGCCGTGTGCCGCTCGACGACCTCGGCAAAGATGGCCAGCGGGTCGAAGCCGGTTTCCTCACGGAAGTCGGCGACGATGATGCCGTCGGACGTTCGCAGATTCAGCATGGCCGTCTCACGAGCGCGGCGCTCAGGCGAGAGGGTCTCGCTCGTGGCGACGGGGCTGGCCCCGGTCCGCAGGCGGCGCACATACTCGGCGACGTCCGCCACGTTGGTCCACCGGGTGCCGCCGACGTAGCTCGCGGCCGCCGGGCCGAGGCCGATGTACGGCTGGTTGCGCCAGTAGGCGGTGTTGTGCAGGCACCGCCGGCCGGGCAGAGCGTAGTTGGAGATCTCGTAGTGCTCGAAGTCGGTGTGCCGCAGCAGGTCGCGGGCCCCATGCAGCATGGCCACGTACACGTCGTCGGAAGCCGGAGCCAGCCGGCCGCCCTGGACGAGGCGTGCCATGGGTGTTTCGGACGGGATCGACAGGCCATAGGTGCTCAAGTGGTCCGGGTCAAGGTCGATCGCCGCGGTAATGTCGTCACGCCACTCGTGAAGCGTCTGTCCCGGCACGGCAAAGATGAGGTCGAGCGACAGGTTGTCGCCCAGGTTCTCCCGCCGGAGCAGACCGACGGCGTCGTGGACCTCCTCGGGGCCATGCATGCGGCCGAGGGTCCTGAGCGTGGCGGGGTTCAGCGACTGAACGCCCAGGCTGATGCGGTTCACGCCGGCCCAGAGCATCGCGATGACGTGCTCCTCGTCGATGGTGCCGGGATTGGCCTCGACGGTGAATTCCTCGACGGCCGACAGGTCGAAATGGCGGCGAAGGACTGCAAAGAGCTGGGCGAGCAGGTCGGCCTGGAGAGCGGTCGGCGTGCCGCCGCCGATGTAGACCGTCTGCATCGCCCCGGATGCGGCCGCGCGTCGGGCTTCCTCGCTCAGGGCCCCGAGGTAGGCGGCGACCAGGTCCCTTTCGGGCTGCTCCTCGGAGTAGAAATCGCAGTAGGCACACTTGCGGACGCAGAACGGCACGTGGACGTAGAGCGAGCTTGGCGGGACGTCAGGTTTCATGGCGTCGCATTATAGCCGCGCCGCGCGGGGTTTCGGTCGCCAATTCGCCTCATGCCTCCCCGTGATGGCCCCGGGCTGCGGGGCCCCATGGGCGATGGCCGGCAGGGGACTCCCACAGGGCAGGGGACCTTGGGAGCCGCACGGGAGGGGGCCGTAGCGTCGGCGGAGAACCAGCCGACATGTGCCGAGGGGCGCCCAAGCTGTAACTCTGCCCAGGGACAATAATTCTGTTGACCCGCCTGGGGTGCTCTGGTAACGTCGTGAATGCCGTACATGGGCCAGTTGCGCGTGGAACCGGTAAAGAGCGAGGGAGCCATGGAACTGAAGCTGATTCTCGCCAAGGGCGAACCGAAGGGCAAGGAAATCGTGGTTGCGAAGATGCCGTCCAGCATCGGCCGCGACCCGGGCTGCGACGTGGTCATTGCCAACGTCAAGGTGAGCCGCAAGCATTGCAGCATCGAGGCCGAGGGCGACCAGGCCGTCATCGTGGACGGCGGCAGCGGCAACGGTACGTTCGTCAACGGTCAGAAGGTGGAGCGCCAGGCCCTGAAGGCCGGCGACAAGGTGGTCATCGGCCCGCTGGGCTTCGTCGTGGAGATAGACGGCAATCGTGGCGGCACCGCCCCCGGCGCGGCAGAGGATCTCCTTGCCGTGACCGAGAGCGACGCCGTGGGCGGCGACGATCTGAACGCGTTCCTCGAAAGCCTCGAGAAGGGCGCCGGCGCCGCCGGCGGTGACGACGAAGACGTCCTCCAACTCACCGACGACGACCTGAAGTAACTACCCTTTCGCCGCGAATCGCCGGCGACTGACCGCGAATCACGGGGCGCCGGGCCATCTTTTCGACGGTTCGGTGCTCATGGTGTTACATGACCACAGAAAATGAAGCGATGGATTCATACCGGCGACGAAAGCGGCGAGGAACCCTATGGGTTCTTGGTGCTTTCCTTGCCGCCGCCATTCTGGCCACTGTTTTTAGTTTGCTTGTGCGAAGCAACGTGCTTCCTTCTGACGGTCTTCTGTTCTACGTTGGCTATTTCCTTGTCCTCGGCATAGGTTTCTGGTTGGTTGCATCGGCACTCGGATATCACTCCGGACAACGCCCGCCCCCCTAGGACAATCCGCCGGTTCTTCCTTTAGAGTTTTGACAGCGCTCCGTACCAGCGCCTTCGGCCCCGGTATCGGCAGGCCCGCCCATGCTGCAAATGCGTCCGTGCCCTCATCCAGCGCAGCGAAGTCCCTTCCCTTTGGCCGCTTGGCCGCTCGCGCCCCTTGAACCCGCGATAGGTCCAGCCGCGAAGTTGGTCGCTTAGCATCCTTACGTAAGCCCACTCAGCCCATGCCTGTCTTCCCGCAACGTCCGATAATACATCTTATGTTGCATTGGGGGTGCAAGGGCCGCGGAGGGGGAATCGGCGTGAAAGCCGCCTGGACAGGCGGTTTGCGGGAAGCGTCCTTGCGCTGGTTCCATTGTGGGGAATGCACGGCGGCGCACGACGGCCGCCGTGTCACCCGGGGAGCCCCTGGTGCGTCACAGGAGGTGTTCGAGGAAGCCGGTGTTGACCTCGCCGCGGATGAAGCGATGGTTGGTCAGGATGCGCTGGTGGACGGGGATGCTGGTCTTCACGCCCTGGATGTCAAACTCGGCCAGCGCCCGCTGCATGCAGGCGATGGCCTCTCGGCGCGTCGGCTGGTGGACGATGAGCTTGGCGATCAGGGAGTCGTAGTTGGGTGGGATGCGGTAGCCCTCGTAGCAATGGGTGTCCACTCGGACGCCGGGCCCGCCGGGCTGGCGGAACCGCGTGATGGTCCCCGGCGACGGGCGGAAACCGTGCTCGGGGTCCTCGGCGTTGATGCGGCACTCGATGGCGTGGCCCTGCTGGACGATGTCCTTTTGCCGCAGCGTCAGGCCTTCGCCCGAGGCGATGCGGAGCTGCCACTTGACGAGGTCGACGCCGGTGACGGCCTCGGTGACCGGGTGCTCGACCTGGATGCGTGCGTTGACTTCGAGGAAGTAGAATTTCTGCTCGGTGTCGACGACGAACTCGACGGTTCCCGCGCCGCAATAGCCGGCGGCCTGGACGATGCGGACGGCGGCCTTGCAGAGTTCCTCTCGGGCCCTGGGCTGGAGGTTCGGCGCCGGGGTCTCCTCGAGGAGCTTCTGGTGCCGGCGCTGGACGGAGCAATCGCGTTCCCAGAGGTGGACGCAGTTGCCGTGCGCGTCGCAGAGAATCTGGACCTCGACGTGGCGAGGCCGATCGAGGAGCTTCTCGATGTAGACCGTGCCGTCCTTGAAGGCGTTCTGGGCTTCCTGGACGGCCTGCTTGATGGCGGCGGTGAGGTTGATGTCGTTGTGGCTGATGCGCATGCCGCGTCCGCCGCCGCCGGCCGCGGCCTTGATGATAACCGGGTAGCCGATCCTGTGGGCGACTTCGAGGGCCTGCTGTTCGTTCTCGACGGCCCCGTCGCTGCCGGGAACGGTGTAGACCTTCGCCGCTCGGGCGACCTTGCGGGCCTGGATCTTGTCGCCGACCAGGCGCATGGCGTCGACGCCGGGGCCGACGAACTCGATGTTGCACGATCGGCAGATCTCCGCGAAATGGGCGTTCTCGGCCAGGAACCCGTAGCCGGGATGGATGGCCTCGACGTCGGCGACTTCGGCGGCCGAGATGATCCGCGGGATGTTGAGGTAGCTCTCGGCGGGCGCCGGTCCGCCGATGCAGATGGCCTCGTCGGCCAGGTCGAGGTAGGCGGCGCCGCGATCGGCGGTGGAGAAGACGACGACGCTCCTGACGCCAAGCTCGCGGCAGGCGCGGATGATGCGCAGGGCGATTTCCCCGCGGTTGGCGATCAGGACCTTGTTGAACATGCGTGTCCTTCCGGCGTCTGCGGCTGAGTGCCTCTCGCTGCCCGGGGCCGCGGTTGCGGCGGGTCCCTGAGCCGCCGGTCAGGCGGGCTCCACCAGGAAGAGGACCTGCCCGAACTCGATGGTTTCCTCGTTCCTGACGCAGACCTTGGCGACCTTGCCGGCGACGCCGGCCTTGATTTCGTTGAAGACCTTCATGGCCTCGATGAGGCAGACGACCGTTTCCTCGGTGACCTCGCTGCCGACGGAGACGAACGGCTTGGCATCGGGGCCGGCCGCGGGGTAGAACGTGCCGACCATCGGTGAGACGACCTCGAGGGGCATGGTTTCCTGAAGGGCAGATTCATCCCCCGGCCTGCCTGCTGCCGCCCCGCCCTGGAGCTGGGCGGCGGCGGGGGTAAGCGGCGCGCCCTGGAGTGCCGGGGCCGCGGGCTGACCTTTCGACAGACGGATGGCCAGGTCGCCGGCTTCATACTCCAGTTCGGCGAGGCCGTGGTCGTTCATCAGGGACAGGAGTTCCCTGAGAGCCTCCATGTCGATCCGGTTGGCCGCGGGCTGGCGTCCGGTGCCTGGGGCGGCCGGTCTCGGCGTGGATGCGGGGCCGTTGGGCCGCTTGTCCTTGTCGTCCATGTCGCCTCCAAACGGTCGTTTCTGGGCCGCGGC
>Ga0272441_10005360_pt1 | contig 22384 bp, 21 predicted proteins | sample SSMProp6N_FD_193582 | JGI IMG/M metagenome (GOLD analysis project Ga0272441, IMG submission 193582) | Marine sediment archaeal communities from Little Sippewissett salt marsh, Falmouth, MA, United States - SSM-Prop-6N | ecosystem: Environmental > Aquatic > Marine > Wetlands > Sediment ... | reverse complement strand
GGACGACTACACCATCATCAAGCTTTAGGGGATAACGGGAGACACTGCCAACATAAAGTGTTCTCTTGGATGAAAATCCTATAGTGCCTGTTTGTTTCCTGTTTTTCCTGATCGTGTCCTCGTATTCATGCCGGTACCCGAAATTGTTCATTGTATTATCGGAATATATTGAATTTTTCAGGCTCAGCTTCGTGATTCCGAGCATCTGCGCAAGTTCGCTGAATGCTATATTGTAACCGACAAGCCTCATACCCCGGTCTATGATATATGCAGGTTCAGGGATCAGATCAACCAGACTTTTTATGTCCCTGCCGCCACCTGACTCTTTTTTAGGCTCATCGACAACCATCTCCCCTTTTTTTCTGAGGAACAGGAACATTTCCCCATCAGGAGAATCTTCGCCCTTTGGCGTACGGATCATGGTCTCGACATTCAGGGCTTTTCCGTACCTCGTCTTAATGACGTATTCGCCGGGCCATGAAAATGATAATGGATTTGACCCCTTTTCGGACTTGAAAGTGTTTTTCAATATGTCAGCGGAATCTCCTTCGATCCCGATAAGGGTGAATATATCCCTGCCCCTTGCCTCTTCGGCTGTCCAACCGGTCATCTTCTCCGCTTCAGGGTTTATCATCCCCACCTCAAATGAACCATCGAGGGTCATGACCGCCTCATGGACCAGATCAACGGAGGCAACATTTCTGGCCCCTTTCGGCTTTATTTTTTCAAGAACGCGGTGTTTATGCACCGCCCTCTCGATGGTGCTGTAGAGTTGCTCTTTCTTGAAAGGTTTTATGAGGTAGCCATAGGGGAGCGTGTTCATCGCCCTGAGCAGCGTCTGGTTGTCGGTTTGTGCGGTCAGGTATACGACAGGTATATCATATAGGGCCACGATCCTCTCGGCGGCCTCTATGCCATCCATTTCACCGACAAGCTGGATATCCATAAGTACACAGTCCGGCCTGAGATCGCCTGCAATCTCGATCGCCTCAGGACCGTTGTCTACGATGGCACAGGGCACATACCCCATCTTGACCAGACTCTCCTCGATCGCCATACTAACAATCGGCTCGTCTTCAACCACCAGAATCCTGCCTCTTTGCACGTTCTTCACCGGTATTGCTGCTGCCTCCATCATCCCTCCTGCCCTTTTGTGCGGTTCAGCCTGTACATATCCTTGGGAACAAGAATCTCAAAACGTGCACCACGGCCCTCTTCGCCGGTCTCCTCGATCCCGATACCCGTGATAGAGAGGAGTTGCCGGACAAGGAAGAGCCCATAGCCTGCATGCCTGCCATAAGCATTCCTGAACATCTGGTTTTTTTCACTGGCAGGAATACCAATGCCGTCGTCCTCAAGCACGATCCTGCACCCCTCACCGGAGATACTATAGGATACATCGATCCGGGTTGCCTTCACGCCATGCCTGACCGTATTCTCGATTAGACGAATAAAAACCATCCTCAGTAACGGATCCGAATAGATCTCAAGTCCGTCAGTCCGGGTCCCGACCGATATCCCTTCCATTTCAATATCAGGCAGCACTTCCCTGATCAGATCAGACACATTCTGCCACCGGGGCCCATACTCACCCAGATCCTGGTAGTCCCGTGTGAATACGAGTTTGTCATGTATGCTGTTCATGCCCTTGTCGATCTGATCCACGTACCTCTTCAGGTCATTGTCCTCATCGGCCAGTTCCTTGAGCATGTCCATGAAGATCATCATTCCGGTCACCTGGTTGAGCGCATCATGCCGGATAATGCTGGACATCATATTCAGTTTTTTGTTTGTTTCTTTAAGATAGGTATAGTCCGGTTTAAAACGGTCGATATTGATAAATACCCTGATGATCCGGTTTGGACGCCCGGATTCATCCCGGTCAACGGCAAAGGCGGTGTCTGAGAACCACCTGTTCTTTCCGTCCCCGCAGCAGACCCGGTAATCGGCGCAGAAGAGATCATCCCGTCCGTCCGTGAACCTGCCGTATTTTTCAACCACGGATTCCCGATCTTCGGAGAAGACAAGATTCTCCCATGAATACACGGGATCGGGCACAGCATCCCGTTTCAATACGAGCAACCTGAACCATTCGTCATTGACATATGACCTGCCGGAGGCCGGATCAATATCCCAGATCCCAATTCCTGCCATCCTTAATGCAAAATCAAGCCTTTCATTCTGTTTTTTGAGATCAGTTTCGTTTAAATCCGTTAATCCGTCCTGCTTTTCGATGACCACCTGGTCCTGCTTCAGTCCGTTCACCAGTTTCGACATACGCAGGTTGGCGGCCTTCATCTCGTTCTCTGCCCGTATCCTTCCGGTCAAATCACGGGCAACAAATATGGTTGCAGGTTTTCCTGCGTATACGGCAGGTGCTGTTGCAATCTCCACATCAATCAAATTGCCCGCGGAGTCCTGTATTACCTCATGGAGAAAATCTGCGGGCTGTCCGAGATTATAGCTCATCATGATGCGTCGACGGACCACTTTGTGATAGTCAGGGTGAATGAAATCGAATATATTTCTACCGTGGATCTTTGATCTATCCTTTATCCTGAAAAGGCCAAGGGCTTTTTTATTGAGATATACGATCTTCTCCTCGCTGTGAATGCCTATTGCAACCGGTGCAAGTTCGGAAACATCCCAGTACTGCCTTGCAGTCTCCCTCTTATCATTGAGATTTTCAAGAAGCACGGGGATTAGGTCGGGCATTTCTTCAAGCCGTGCAAGGCAGTAATCAGCACCGGCTTTTATCGCTTCAGTATAATAGCCAGCAGGAATATCTCCACCGGAACATAACACAACGGGAAGTGTGGGATCGATCGACCTGATCCTCCGGATCATGGCGGCGATATCAGCAGCCCTGAAACCCGTGTCTGCGACAAGGCAGTCGAACAGACCGTCCGACTCCGTCATTTCGATGCCTTCTTCCAAGGAATCCACTATATTGACCTCAAATCCGGGTCCAGGAAGAGTTGTAACGGCGTTTGTGTGTTCAGGCACAGGAGTCAGATACAAAACCTTTATCATCAGATCACTATTCTGTTAAAATAATCTTCTTGCTGGTCTAAATAAAGGTTTGTCAATGGTAGAATGCCTGATTTTGTTTGATATCATATTTCAGGTTTGTCAGCATCGCCGCCCCCGCACGGCAGTTGCCCGCCGCGGGTTATCGACTTTACCAGCGCCTCTGCCTCCGGGTAGTTGCCCTTCTCCGCACATTCCCTGATGGAGACAGTAAGATCTGAGAGAAGTTTTTTTATCATAACCCTGGAGAAATCATCGATTATCCCCTCTATTCTGTCGTCGCCATTCCCTATTCTGGCAACAGCCCTGTCCCTTTCCCGGGTTCTTATCCTGTCGGCCCATGAATATAGATCTGCGATGGGGTCTTCTGCAACAGTCCGCCTCAGAAGCCTGACAAAGTGTTCAAGCTCCTCCATGATCATATCTTCCGCTTTTCCGGCTTCCGCACGTCTGGCATCCATATTCTGGCCACTGACCGTACGAAGGCTGTCGATGGTGAATAGATGGATTCCGTCTATTGAAGACACCCCCTCCTCCACGTCACGGGGCTGGGCGATATCGATCATGATGACAGGACTGGGGTGCTCATCCAGGGGCCATACACGCTCCTCCATCGCTTCTCTCAGGAATTCTGCATGAATTACAGGATGGGGTGCCGCGGTGCAGGTGATCACCACGTCGGATATTGATATATAGCGGTATATGTCATCGAATTTCACTGCCTTGCCGCCGATCTTATCAGCGAGCATCAACGCCCGGTCAAAACTCCTGTTGGTGACATATATCGCCTTCAGTTTCCGTGCGGCGAGAGCCCTTGCAACGAGCTGACCCATCTCACCTGATCCCACCACCAGGATGTGCCGGTCGTCAAGGGTGCCGAGCTTCGACTCGGCAAGCTCCACGGCGGCAGAGCCCACGGATACGGCACCCTTGTTTATCATGGTAGCCTTCCTGATCTTCGCACCCACATGCACCGCCTTGTTTATGCAGATATCGATGAACCTGCCGGTGGCTCCTGTCTCCTGCGCAAGAGAGAGAGATTGCTTCATCTGGCCCAGTATCTGGTCCTCGCCTACGATCATGGAATCCAGGCCCGATGCCAGCCTGAGCAGATGTTCAAGCGCCTCGTTGTTCGTGTAGATCGTATACCCTGATCTTCCAAGTGATTCCAGGTAACCGGACAGGGCATCTTCGTCACCCTGGACAAGTACCTCGACCCTGTTGCAGGTCTGGAGGAGGTAGGCACCCCTGAACCGTGTCCGGGCATCCGCAAGGAACTCTTTCTCGTCATGAAACCTGAACGACTCGATCTCGGAGGTCACGGCGTTGTGGTGATTTATTGAAGCGATCGTGATCGGACCGGCGGCAGTTTCAACCATGAATATACCTTTTCTTCGCTTTCCGAATCGCCAATCCGGTATCGTTTGCCGAGAGGTTACGGATATCCCGGTCCCGGATCACCGCCCTCAGGATCTCGGCTCGTTTCTCTCCTGAAGGCTCCACTTTCTTCAGGTATTCCCTGAGCTCATCCTGTACCTCAATTACACCGTCAAGATCCCTGATCTCATCCTGGAGGATCTCCCTTATGTATGCCGGCACTGCCGGGCTCTTCCCGTATGTGGTCACGGCAACGCAGTAATTTTCACCTCTTATCATCGAGGGCATGAACACATCGCCTTTGGAGGCATCGGCACTATTGAAAAGAATATTCATACGCCTGCATACATCCGCGATCCGGGTGTTGACAGACAGGTCAGAGGTTGCACCTATGGCCATAAACGCACCCTCCAGGTACTCCTTGAGTTCACTGTCGCCTGCATCCGTGATCTCCTTTTCCACGAGCTCGGCTCCGAACGATCTTATCTCGTCACAAAAAGACCGGCTTATGACTGTAATGCGGCATTCCCCGCTGAAATATGCGGCTTTTCTGGCGGCTACCCTGCCCCCGCCGAATATCACTACCTTTTTGTCCATGCCGTCGATGACAAGAGGAATCATCAGGTATACTTCTGTTTCGAGTTATTTAAATATCAGGTTTTTTTCTTCCGGCGGGTTTAGTGATGCCTTTCCGGACCCGGGGATCACGGAGGGTCGTCTCCGGATTATCAGTGTCCGTACCAAAGCCTGTTTATATTATTCTCCACGGACGGGATGGCCCTAACTTACAAGAAAAAATCCTGCCCTATCTCGGCCATTTTTTACACAATGCCGCGATTGCTTCGATATTATTATAACAATGGACTGCAAATATTAGAGAGCACCACGGCGTCGATAGTGTAGTGGTTATCACTAGGCGTTGCCAACGCCTAAACCCGGGTTCGAGTCCCGGTCGACGCATACTTTTTTGATCACTGTTTGCTGTAAGGTCAGATGATTCAGCGACAGCATAGTGACAAGAGACCCTCTAAATCCCAAAACCCCGGAATTTCAATTATTTTCTTCGGAAAGTTGTTTCCCTGAGTTTAAAATGGAGGTCATATTTGAAATATATCAATAATGATTTGTTGTCGGATATCCACGAAATCAACGATCATTCCAACCTGATTCATAGAAATGAGCTTTTACTATACACTCTGCCGGTAATAGCATCTATTGTTACAGTTCCTCCCTGCAATACATAATTTTCAGGTTCTCCTTCAATCATTATATTCCATAACAATCTCTGTTCAACCCCGTCAGGATAATCCACAATGAGCCGGGCTTCATTGTTTATTAACCTGATATCACCAAACTGGTTCATTGCAATATCCATCGCCTCTTCCTCGCTGATTTCAGGAATCAAAGATACTTCCAGCTTTTTATTAACAGACATATAAGAGATTACATCACCGGTTGAAGGATTTACAGAAACAACCGCTGAATTAAAGAGGAGAACTCCGTCTTTTACCTCCTGAAATACAAACTGGTATTCCTTATAGCTCACGTGATCCAGCAACCTGGACTCAATCGTATCGAACCCGTCAATATCCGATTTGGAATCTTTTTCAGAGATAAATTCACGGGCTTTCTTTTCAGCATCATCCATACTCATACGAACTTCTTTTGTCTCGTCCCAATCAAAGGGAAATGTCGCACGGCTGACAGTATGAGTAGTGGCATCCACATAATATTCCCCGCCGTTTCCAGAGGTGAATTTATAAAAATCTCCATAATGGGTTGTTTCAATACCGACTAATTCGATGCCAGGGGCACTCTCCCCCAGGAAATCACGAAGTGAATTTGAAGCAATTTGTTCTTCAGAATAATTCCCGGGATTCTTCTCTATTATCGTTCCTTCGATTAATAAAAATATAATTACACCTGCAAAAATAAGAGCAATTATAACCAGAACATATTTTTTAGTCTTCCCTTCCAGATCCATCCGGATACCCCTTATAAAATAATAAGAACGCGATACAAGTAAAATTTCCTTATTTGAAACAAGGAAATAATCAGGGATGTGCACACCCAAAGATAAGCAGGGAGATGCAATATTAGACACGTCCACATGCCCGTTCGTAAAACAGAATTGAAAAATCCCGTCGAATATATATTTAAACCATAAAAACAACCTGAAAGTGTTGAAATGCCGATGATATGCCCACTAATCCAGGATGAATGCCTTGAAGAGGACTGCGCATGGTATGTTGACGGAGAGTGCGCCATCGCCATAATCGCATCCAGTCTGTCGGAAAACGAAGAGATCTACGATTCCGGGATGATAATACATAAAATGAAGGAAAAATGGTGAAAAAAAGAAGGGGTGGAATTGCCCCACTGGCGATTCTCAATATCCGCTAAGACTGGTTGTTTTCATTATTATTTGCAACTTCATCCTCGGAAAGCCCATACGAGTAGAAGGCGATCTCACCGATATCACCTTCGTACATGAAATCCCATGCGCCATGATCCTGCCTTCCTATATGAAGTGGGTCATCGTTTGGCTGGAGATTGACCTCTACGGGTGCTGCAATGGGGGGCGAACCTATGACCGGGTTGTCGTACCACTGGAGGTTGAGTTCCGAATCGCCCTGATATAATTTCACGTCGTTATCCTCCACAACCACGGCCACATAGTTCCAGTCGGCGGTGCTGATCGTTGCGTCGGTGCTTTGAACATGGTAGTGCTGCCCGCTCGGCTCAGTCCATTCAAACCATAACTGACCATTGACCAGGAAGAGATCGAAATTGTCCACATCTGACTTGCCCTTTCCCACGATATTGAAATATGGCTGGTCTCCGTCCAGCCGGTCCGGCTTCATCCACAGGGAGAGGGACATGTCATCCTCGAAGTCCAGGTCCGGGTTGTCAGGCACCTGGATATAGCTGTCGCCGTCCAGTGTCACCGAGGTGGTGTTACCCGGCCCCCCGGATGGGTTGGTGACCACGTTCCCCACATCGGTCCTCTGGAGAGTTGAGCCGGTCGAGTTGGTGACGTTCCATCCTGCACCAAAATTCCACCATACCTTCGGTGAGTCCGTGGAAACCCCGTTCAGCTGTACAGGTATTGAACCAAGGAGAAGATTGGAGCCAAGGTCGACTACCTGAAGCGTCCATTCACCTGATGAAAACTCAGAAGCACGATCCTTGTCGATCGAATCCATTGAATCGGTCACCATATAGTTATTTCCGAAATCCCCGTATATATACAGCTGACTTCCGTATGAAGAGGAGAGTGTCACATCATCAGGCACACCTACCGTGTAAGTACCGCCATCTGGCGATACCAGACAAAAAGAAATCTCAGCCTCACTTTCACCGGAATCAGCGGGATCACCGGATTCACATACGATATAAGACGACCCGGCCATTGGTGTAAATTCGATCACCTCAAACGATTTTTCAGGGACTAATTTTGCGTTTGCATCTGCCGCCATCGAAGGAGCTGCAAACAATAAACCTGAAAAACCGTATACGCTGAGAAATACAATACCAACCAGCACGGCAACAAGAACAAACATTAAACAAACACTGATAACAGGGCTTATTGCATCATTTGTATGTGTTTTTTGCATTTAAGTAATAGGTACCACATATGGTAAGATTAAATTACTGTTTTTAAATTAACCAGATACGGTTGATAGATCTGTGATATTTTGCATTAAGGAAAATTCAGTCCGCCGGGCAAATCTCAAATAATGTAACTGAATCATCATAGTCCGGGCGATCCGCCTGTATACGGTTATAAATGTAGATCATTAACGGTTGTTGGGCAAAAACCAAAAAACTGCATTCATATCATCCCGGAAAATTGTGACCTCAGCTTATCGATATCCCTGATCTTCAGGCGCTCGGTGAAATCCATGATCTCGGCATTGAAATCCTCGGCAAGATCGATCAGTTCTTCCACATCCTCTCTTGTCACCAGGATATCCACATAGTACTGTTTGTCAATCCTCTCCTCCTTCGCCCGCTCCATCGGGGTATTGTCAATCCCATAGAGCTCTTCAAGAATAATGGCCGCGGCAGAATGGTTCTCGCACTTAATGCCGGTCCTGAAGAAAAGCGCGATCACCATGTAGTACATGCTGTAATACGCCATGGAGACCGCTTCTTCAAGCCGGTTGTTCTCCAGCAGGATACTGGAGGATACCATAAAGCTCCCCGACTTTCTCTGGTAGGCCTCCTTCATCTCAATGCTTGGCTCCACCATTCTCAGGTGATGCTGCCTGTTGAGTTTATGTAAAAAATCGTGTCTTGTCGATATAGTCTTCCACACCCCTTACAATCACATGATTTTTTTCGATCTCTTTGATGAGCAGTGATGAGCGATCAAAATCCCCGGTCTTTATCCTGAGTCTTGAACTGACCTTCTCAAGTTCTCTTTTGATATGGCGATCCCTGGTCTCGATAAAGATGTCGATGTCGCTCTTCCGGGTAGCTGTCCATTTTGCATAGCTGCCGAACAGGATCACCATGCCGTCGGTTTTCTCTTCCAGAAGTGACCTGAAGACAGGACGGAGCAGGGGATATCTGTCCAGTGTACATCCAAACCGGTAGATCTCCCCCATGATCAGGCAGCATCTTGCCTCCAGATTATCCTTTATAAAATAAACCTTGTTTCTCCCCTCTTCCCTGACATCCACCACATTGTCCTCGTACAGTGCATGCAGTCTCCTTCCTACCGTTGTATGAGGAGCATCCATCTCTTTGGCGAGGGCACGGGTATGGCTCCCGCCACCCCTCAGGCTCAGCAGTATGTCAAATGACAGGTGTCGTTCCACATGGAACATTTATGATACAACACATATAAAAAGCTATTCGGTACCCTGAACATATCGATCGATCCGGGAAAATTGACCGGCAATTTTTAGAGAACTGAGATAATTAAAGATTGGAGGCTGCACCCCCCTGTTTGCCATCAGGTAAAAATACCATATTCACCATATCCAGTTTATCTGTATAGAGCACATAATCATATGAACAAAGATTAAACCCGGATTAATATGAATACCGAAAGACCATCCGCATGCTGGACAGGCAAAGATTACGTAAACAACGAAACACAGGACACGCTTACGATCATATTCAGGACCGGCGGGTGCCGCTGGAACCGTTGCAGGATGTGCGGTTACAGGCATGACCGCTACGAAACCGATGATCCCGCAGAAGTGGCGGCAGGAATAAGAAAACAGCTCAGGTGGGTGCTTGAAGAGCATGATCCCAAAAATTACCCGGTAATAAAGATCTATACTTCGGGAAGTATTCTCGATCCTTCCGAGTTCCCTCCGGATACATTGTACGAGATCGGCAGGACCTTCAGGGGCAGGATCGTGATCGCAGAGACAAGACCCGAACATATTACGGAGGAGAGACTGGTGCCCTTCATGGAAACGATCGATGACGGCACGCACGAGACACCGCTCTATATTGCCACCGGCCTTGAAACCACAAATGACCAGATCAGGGAAAAATCGATCGACAAGGGATTTACATTCGATGATTTTACCAGAGCCGCCAATGAAGCACATGCCTGCGGTGTGGGCGTCAAGGCATATCTCCTGATGAAACCACCGTTCCTGACCGAGAAGGAAGCCATTGACGACATGTCCAAATCCATCAGGGAAGCATCGCCATATGCGGATATGATCTCAATGAACCCCTGCACCGTGCAGTCACGTACCGAGGTGGAGCGGTTGTGGAAAAGGAGGAGCTACAGGCCGCCATACCTGTGGAGCGTTCTGGAACTCCTCATACATGCAGACAGGTACGTATCATGCGACCCCGTGGGGGGCGGACAGTTGAGAGGGCCGCACAACTGTGGGAAATGCGACAGGGAGATTGTCAGCGGGATCAGGGACTATTCAATGACAAACGACGTGGCACTCCTCAGGGCACTCTTCGAACAGGAGTGCGTGTGCAGGAAAGAGTGGGAGTACGTGATCAGGAATGAACATCCGTGCTGGATGCCCCTCACCCGTTGATCCCAGGTGACCTCCGATAAACTGATTCAGATAAAAGATTGAGGATTACTTTTTCTTTCTTAGAAATTCAAGCTCTTTTTCAAGCAGCGGCAGGAATGTTCCCGCATCGCTCACCACTCCAATGGCCTGGGAGGTGCCCCTGTCGATCAGTTTTGTTACCGAGGCAGGGTTGATGTCAACACATATGGTCTTCACGTATGACGGGAGACAGTTTCCTACGGCCACTGAATGCAGCAGCGTGCTCACCATCAGAACAAGGCCACATCCCCTGATCTGCTCCCTCATGGCATCCTGCGCCTCCATCGAGTTCGTGATCACGTCAGGCAGGGGCCCGTCGTCACGTATGGAACCGGCCAGTGAATAAGGCACATTGTTCTTCACGCACTCGTACATGATGCCGCCCGTTACCACGCCGTTCTGCACTGCATTCTTTATGGATCCTGCCCGTGTCACCTCCGAGATCGCATATATGTGGTGCTTGTGCCCGCCGGTCACAAGACGGTAGCTCTTCAGATCCATGCCCAGTGAGGTTCCGAACAGGTTGTACTCGATATCATGCACGGCAAGGGCATTTCCGGAGAGGAGAACATCGATATAACCTTCCCTGATGATATTCGCGAGTGATGGGGCTGCACCGGTGTGCACGATAGCGGGTCCTCCCACAAACGCAACCTTTCCCCCATTATCCTTTACATCCATGATCTCCTTTGCAATCCTGCTGATGATCGTCTCGCTCGGCCTTTCAGACGATACGGACCCGCTCATGAACTCGAATGCAGTGGCCACCCGGGGACGCTGCGGGTAGTCCACCCGGACCCCCTTCTCACCCATCACCACCTGATCGCCTTTCTTCAGTTTGGACATAGGTGTGCAGATCGCAACTTCTTCCGCCTCTTTCACAATGATGAGACAGTCCATCTCTATATCTTCCACCATGATCCAGTCGCCCCCGTATTTGATATAGGTGGGATGGTTGGTGGTGGAATAGAAACCCTTTGGGACGACCCTGTCGTTTTCAGCAGGAACAAGGGAAACATCGTGTACCTCGGGTTGCCTGGCGCCAAGACGGTGTAGTTCACTGAGGATCAGTATAAGCTCGTCCTCATTACAGGCGCTCACCCTGATACGGGCATAACTGGGGTCCTTCTTCTCCTTGCCCACATCAAAGGCCAGGACCTCAAAACTCCCACCCATGTCCATTATCCGGTCAAAGACCTTCGTCATTATTCCGGAGTCGATAATATGTCCTTCCAGTTCGATCTCCCTTGACGTTTCCATGTTTATATGGTCGGAAGGGGCAGGATATAAATTGTGAGCATCAGGACAGGGTCCGGGAAAGAAAATTCTCCGCTGCCTTCAGCTCATCCGGGGTATTGATATTGAAGCAAAGCCTTTTTTCTTCCAGCAGCAGCCTGTACTCCTCCTGTTCCCGGCCACTGGAAAACAACGATGCCCGAATGATATTGACGCCTGCCGGCGCAGCACGGACACCACGGATCGTTTCCATATACCCGGGTCGGCATCCGCATTCCATGCATATGCCCTCCGGCACCCATACTGAGCACGCGGGCAGGCCGTTTGATCCATGAGCGGCGGCAATTTTCCCGATGATCTCCGGGGTGATGAGAGGAAGATCAGCAACACATGTGAATACGCACCCGTCCTCCCCCAGCTCTTCAACCGCTTCCATGATATCCTCCACATAACCGGTTCCGGATGTCAGCATGTACCCGATACCATTTGCCCTGCACCAGTTCATGGTCAACGGGGTGAACGGGGAAGTGATCACAAGGGTTTCAAATCCGGATTCAAGAAAAGCATTCACCACACAGGATACCATCGGTTGGTCCGCAATCCTGACAAGGGGTTTTTCACCCATGCCCAGGCGGTTTCCCATTCCGCCTGCAAGGATCATCGCAAGCATTGTTCAATTGCCTCGACAAGAATTTTATTCTCAGCCCTTGTCCTGACAGCAATCCGTATGCAATCGGGCAGGCCGAAAGAACTACAGTCCCTTACAAAGACGGATTGCTTCAATAGTCTCGTGCAGATCTCTTTCGCGGGAACGGGCATCCTGATCATGATGAAATTTGTTGCGGATCTCTCAAAACCAAGGTTCATCATCTCAAGCGAAGAGTATAACCATTCCTTTTCTTTCCTTAATCTGTCCCTTGATTCTTCCAAAAGATCATAATGCTCAAAGGCCGCAAGTGCAAAACTCTCGGCAAAGCTGTTTATTGACCATGGCGGGCGCATTACCTCTATCTTCTCCACAAGCCCCGGGTCTGCAAAACCGTAACCAAACCTCATCCCCGCAACCGAGAAGCTCTTTGTAAGGGAACGGGATATAAACAGGCCCTCTTTGATCTCACCGACCAGGCTCTGATCAGGATCAGAGAGATCGATAAAAGCCTCGTCAAGAAATAATGTAGCACCCGCATCAGTGCAATTCTGAAGAATCGCCATGACTTCCTCGCGCATTAGCAGTTTTCCGTCCGGGTTATTAGGATTGCAAAAAAACCACACATCAGCATCTTTTTTAGAAATCGAAGGCTGCGCACCGGCAATTTGCGCTGAAAAGGCATACTCTGAAAATGTGGGGCCGAATACATGGAACTTCTTTCCATTTCCAAGCATTACATGGCAGAAAGAGCGGATTAGCTCCACGGAACCATTTCCAAGGCAGACCTCATCCACATCCCTGCCGAACCTCCCTGCGATTACCTCCCTGAGTTTACCATAGGAATCGTCAGGGTAGCTGAAATAGTCTGTTTCGCAGGGATTCCAACCAGTTTCAGGCACAAACGGGTTTAGATTTGCACTGAAATCGATAATCTCCGCACCCAGTTCCGACCGAAGGCATCTAATACCATCACCATGGAATTCCTTCTCCGGATAAGCTGATTTCATCTCTTAAAAACCCCAGATATTAGTGCAATTGTTGAATTTCAAGAGATAAAACAATTTTGAGTTGGATGGAAATCATACCGACATATTTATATACTAGCTGTTCATTACATCTTCATTGTCATACGACAGCTAAAAAGCATACATCTGTCTGACATAAGTCAGACATTTGTCTGACATGAGTCAGATTAAAGTGATTAACATGATGGATAGAATCACCATCAGGCTGCCCCAGCAGCAGATTGCCATGCTCGAAACGCTTGTGAAAGGAGGGTATTATCCCTCATTATCGGAAGCAGTCCGGTACGCGGTGCGTGAATTCCTCAAAGAGCAGGGTGAACAGGCAAAAAAGGACAGCGATCAGATTTCAATTGAAGTTTAGGAGGGTTTGTAATGCAGACAATTATTAATGAGGCTCTAAAGCACTCGGAACGTGAAAGCTCAATGAAGAATATTGGTGCAATCGAAGGAGAAGACGACTACATCGGTCAGCCCCGCATCGTGATCATCGGGTGCGGAGGTGCAGGCAACAACACCATCAACCGCCTGTACCATATGCAGGTGAACGGGGCGGAGACCATTGCCATCAACACCGACAAGCAGCACCTGGACATGATCCAGGCAGACAGAAGAGTACTGATCGGCAAGTCCCTGACAAAGGGTCTTGGCGCCGGCGGATTCCCCGACGTTGGCCGCCGTGCCGCAGAGATGGCACGCCCCACCCTTGAATCGCTCCTCTCCGATGCAGACCTTGTCTTTATCACCGCCGGCATGGGCGGAGGAACAGGCACCGGTGTCGCACCTGTGGTCGCACAGATTGCAAAAGAACAGGGCGCCATTGTCGTGGGAATGGTCAGCTACCCATTCCAGGTTGAGAAAGCCCGCCTGCTTCGTGCTGAAGAAGGACTGGAATCCCTCGCCAACGCAGCAGACTCGGTAATAGTCCTCGACAACAACCGCCTGACCAGTTTCGTCCCCAACCTCCCTCTCGGGCAGGCGTTCTCGGTCATGGACCAGCTGATTGCCGAAACCGTGAAGGGCATCAGCGAGACTATTACAGAGCCTTCCCTGATCAATATCGATTACGCGGACGTGCGTGCGATCATGAGCAAGGGCGGCGTTGCGGTCATGCTTGTGGGAGAATCCAAGCAGCAGAACAAGGCAGAGAGCGTTGTCCACGAATGCCTGAACCACCCGCTTCTTGATATCGATTACAGGGGAGCTACAGGCAGCCTGATCCACATCACAGGAGGAAGCGACCTTACACTCCAGGATGCGGAAGAGATCGCAAATTCACTCACATACGAGCTTGATGCACATGCAGATGTGATCTGGGGTGCACGCGTGCACAAGGACTTTGAAGGCAGGGTCCGCGTCATGGCAATTATGACAGGCGTCAAGAGCGCCCAGATCATCGGAGGACAGAACCCCTCATACGTACCCTCAATGTCCCCCTCGCCCCGGCAGTCCGCATCAGCCCGTATACCCACAGGACGCAGTACCCGCGCACCTGCGAGGGCAGCCGACGCAACCAGCGGACACCTTATTGATTTCCTCTAATATTATTTTTCAGCCAGGCAGACAAAACGCATATTCATAAATAATTTTTTGATCAGGAGTAGCCCCTGATCGTGACGTTATCGTTACCGTTTGTGCCGGTATCGGAGACCTTTATATCGCCGAACTTCTCTTCATAATCCTTTACGCTGCCAGAAAGAACCCCAAGGAGATTCTTTGCATGCCGGGGACTGATACTTACAACCGATTTTGCCCTTGCCTGGTTCGTACCTGCAATCTCGTGCAGGAACATAAAAGAGAATTCATCCTCTTTATAGGCAATCTGGATGCGGTTCGAGTATACGGGATCAAGATCATTCGGTATCTGGATCTGAATCTCACGGTTGTTCATACCTAATAATCTGCATACCATATCATAAATTGGATATCATCAAAGACCTACAGAAAAAGTGATCTATGTATACTATTCAGCATCGGAAGTACTGAATTCACAGTCTTCTTTAGCATCCGGGAGAATGTAAGTCAAATAATATCATACTCCAAAAAATATCATTTGTGTAGCATAACAGAAAAAAGATCAGCATTCCCCAAAAGAGATATGAAGATCATGGTTTTCCGGGCCAAGTGGCAGGAAACCTGTTAAGATCTTTTTTTCTGTCAAAACACTTAATTATTATAACTCTTTCAGATTAATTATAAGCATAGCAACCTGAGGATTAATATTATGCCTTTTACGCAGGTTTTTATAAGGAGTGCATATGAGTGAAACATCAAAACCGGATTTGAAGGTACTCATAGTGGAGGACGAGGTGATCGTCTCGACACTTATAGAAGATACACTGGAAAATTATGGTTACACTGTGGTGGGCAAGGCAACAAACGGTGCGGATGCCATCAGGATCACTGATGAAACATTGCCGGACATCATTCTTATGGACATCTATATTGAGGGGGATATGGATGGGATCATGACAGCGGAAACGATCAGCGAGAAACATGATATCCCCATCGTATACCTTACCGCCTATTCCGACAGGGAGACCATTGAGCGTGCCATCAAAACAAAACCTTTCGGATACATGATAAAACCCTTCACCCCTGTTGAACTATACGCCTCACTTGAGGCGGTGATCAACAAACACCGCTTCTATCAGGCCAGGGAGGAGATCAGGAAAAGGGAGCGGATCCTTGACGCCGTCAACTCTGCGGCAGACTGCTTTCTTAAGGCATCGAACTTCAGGGAATGTATCCCCTTGGCCCTGCCTGCACTAGGGGAAGCAGGAGGCGTATCAAGGATGATCATCTTCGAAAACATGACGGATGAATCATCACCCGATCTCATGGCCAGGGTGGTATACCTGTGGGACTCTCAGGGGGAGAAAAATCCCGCTTTTTTCAGGGAAGGCTCCATGATCTCCTACAAGGATTACGGGCTTGAGAGATGGATGAACGAGATGGGCAGGGGAGAGATCATCTCATCCTGTAACAACGATCTTGACAATAAAGAACGTCTTATATTCGACAAAGAAGGGGTAGAATGTATCCTGTCAGTTCCCATATATTCGGGTGAAGAATGGTGGGGATTTATAATCCTCGAAGCGATCAACCGGGACAACTACCTGAACCAGCCCGAGATCGATGCATTCAGGACGGCGGCATCCATCATCGGCTCCGCCGTGTACCGCCAGAGGACAGACGAGTCACTGCTCGCGTACATAAGAGAGGGTACGATCAGGCTCAAACAGCCGGTTGAGATCCTGGTAAACAACATGAACGAGATAAAAGAGGATATAAAAAACGATATCCCTCCCGAACTTCTTAACAGCAAGATCCTTGTACAGAAGAAAACACTTGAACAGATCCTTGAAAACCTCAGGGATTTAAATAAGGCAATAGTTGAAAAACAGAAAGATATCCCGAAAGCATACAGGGAATTCTTTACAGAGTAGTATGTTGTTAACCGGTCTGTCCGAGGAACCCCAGATGTACCTGATCTTCTCCAGCCCCGGAGACATCAGGGATTGCAACCTGTCATTAGTGAAGGATCTGACTGCCCACGGCATGGAAGTAACAGTAATCACCTCAAACCAGCCGGCAAAGATACTGGAGATGTACTACCAGAAGAACGGTATCGATACCGGGAAGATCGATATCATCGATATGATCACCAGATATTCGGGCGGACCGGCGGACCATGGAACATCCCATATAACATATATCAAGCACCCCAGCGACCTCACCCAGCTCGGGATAATGATCTCGGAGAAGGTCAGCAAGAGCAATGGGAACAGGTTCGTACTCATAGACTCCATCAATTCCATGCAGATCTATATCAGTTCGACACGGCTCTCCAGGTTCCTGCATTATATTACAAACCACCTTAAACTCCACATGGTCTCGGGAGGGTTCATTGCCATTGAGAAGGGTTTTGATCCGGTGATCAGGTCACAACTGGAGGTACTGACCGATAATATCATCACGTTCGACGAACTGAAGATGAGCAGCAAATTTGAAAACATCATGACTACACCGTCAAGCGAAAATAAATCTCCCGAAAGTGGCGGAGTAGGCAAAATAGGCAAATACCTTGAAGAACTGGAAAAGCCGGAAAAAGAGGTAATATCTCCTGAAGAGATAAAAAAACCTGAGGAAGAGATCATACCACCTGAAAAAGAAGTTGAAAAACCGGAAGAAGAAACAATATCTCCTGAAGAAACAGAAAAACCAGGAGAAAAGATCACACCACCAGAAGAAGAATTTAAAGAACCGGTGGATAAAAACCCCACAGAGAATGAAAACAATGCAGGAGAAGTGCTCCAGACCGCCAAATTCGGCGAATCACCTGCAAGTGAACAAAGCCATCCCATCGGCAACATCGGAAAGATGATGCAGCAGCTTGATGAAAAGAACCATTCTTAAGAGAAGTATATTCTGGTGCCCTGCCTGTAATGTTCCACTTCTTGGAAAGACATGCGGTTGTGGCACCGAAGGTATTCAGATCGAACTCAGGAAACCATATGATGTAAGGCCGGCCCTCGGGCATGACCGGGAGCTCATCAGGGACCTACTGACCGAACGTTTCGGGACAGACCCGCTCCCTCACATCATTCTTCTCAATAAGAGCGGAGGGGCTGACAGGAATGAGGCAGTGATCGCCTGCGGGAAGGTGATCGGCTGGCTTTCGTTTGAACCGTGCACCCGCCGGCACCGCCTTGACCTGACTCCTGAGGCGGTCCCGCTCATCGCCCCGCATGCAAAAAGCGGGGTCGTTGACATCACCGGAGAAGTAGAAGAACTTCTGAAGAAAGGGCGGCATGTTACTGGCAAAAAGGTCATTGCAGTTACCAGTTCCCCGGAAGGCACCGTTATCATCCGGGCTGGCAGACGTTTTGGGACAGGTGCACTCGCCGGCAAAGAGATCCGTATAAAGAGCCTCTCCATACCAGAGACTGTTTCATACACAGACCCTTCATGGGATGACACCATCAGGTGCAACCGTGTTCACCTGAAGAATATCGAGAGAAACGCCGTACGCACGATCAGGAGATACATGCGGGAAGGCGGCAGGATCAACGTCTCATTCAGCGGTGGCAAGGACAGCACTGCCACACTGGCACTCGCACAAAAGGCCGGGGTGGAAGAGGTGTACTTTGTGGATACCGGGATGGAATTCCCGGAGACATATGAATACGTGGAGTCCACAGGAATCCAGATCCGGCTATCCGGAGGAGATTTCTGGAATGATCTCAACAAAGAGGGAATACCGCAGAAGGATAAACGATGGTGCTGCGACCGTCTGAAACTCACACCCGTAAGGGAATGGCTGGCCGGAGAGTCCTGTATTACCATCCAGGGAAACAGGTGGTACGAGTCGTTTTCCAGATCCACTCTGCCGGAGATCACCGAAAATCCATTCACACCAGGACAGATGAACCTGAGCCCAATCAGGAACTGGAGGGCACTGGAGGTATTTCTCTACATATGGTGGAGGGATATTCCCCTCAATCCCCTCTATGGTCTTGGTTTCGAGCGGGTGGGTTGCTGGATGTGCCCCGCTATGCTGGAATCCGAATGGGAGATCGTAAAGAAGCTTCATCCTGAACTTTATGAACGCTGGAGAAAGAGGCTGGTCAAATGGGCCCGGAAGAAGGGGTTTGGCAGGGAATACATAGATTGTGGATTCTGGCGCTGGGAAGTCCCACCGCCAAAGGCGTATGAACTCGCCCGAAAAAATGGCATCAGGCTGCCGGCCTCAAAAAACAGGGCAGTAAGTGGCTTCAAAAAAAAATGAAGCCATCATAAAGATTTTATCGTTGGTGCCCATATCTTTCATCTGGTGAGAGAAATGAAGAGAGTACTTATCACAGGGGCTGTCATGGTGGCGGTTGCAGGATGCGTAATGCTTGCAGCATGCGTCTCGTCCGCCCCGGCTACACCGGCAGAATATACGTTTACGGACAGCGATAACGGAAAAACAGTTGAAGTAACGCAGGGATCAACGGTCTATGTCAAGCTCAGTGAGAACCCGACCACCGGCTATCAATGGCAGATGACCACAACAGATGGCCTGACACTCATAAATGATGGCTACCAGCAGGACCCGGGCACCGAGGCAATGGTAGGTGCAGGGGGCATCCATACCTTCGAATACAAGGCCACCGGCAGCGGACAACAGATGATCAACGGCATATACAAACAATCATGGGAAGAGACCACCGGCTCGGAGAATACCTTCTCGCTGACACTGGACGTGGCACCCCTATAATGCCAATCCGGTATTCCTTTTTTTACGAATTATAACAAAGAAGTATGAACCACTGATCAAATCCATCCTCACCATTGGTTAGTCACCATAGGATCAACAAAGAGGGATTTATCGTCTTATTTTCGCTAATTGAATGAACAAAGACTATAAACCGGTCAATCAACCACCGTGCCCTATACGAAATTATTATATAGAACTATATTCCAATGATTAATGCACAACGAAAAAAAAGTATGCAGGTATTTGTATGAAAAAGAAGGCAGAGGAGCAGAAAACTGCTGAGCAGGGTGCAGGAGCAAAAGAATTTGCCACACCCCGGGATGATCCCCAGGCAGAAGACGCTCCCGTGGAGATATCAGTCAGGGAGTATGAAGAGCTGAAAAGATCCTACGATGAACTCTATGACAGATTTCTTCGCCTTTCAGCGGATTTCGATAACTATAAAAAAAGAGCAGCCAGGGAGACGGAGCAGCAGAGAAAGTATGCAAACGAAAAGTTTGCATGCGAACTTCTGGACGTGATCGACAACCTGGAGCGTGCGGCCGGGGCCGATGAGGAAAACCTCAGGGAAGGGCTCAACCAGATCAGGAAACTCTTCCATGGAATACTCGATAAACAATCGATACAGTCCATAGAGAGTAGCGGGGCGATTTTTGACCCCAGACTCCACGAGGCGATCGCATACATCCCATCAGATGAGGACGAGGGCATCATCCTTGAGGAAGTCTCACGCGGTTACCTGATGAACGACAAAGTGATCCGCTGTGCGAAAGTAGTGGTATCGAAAGGAAAAGAAGAATAGGATACAAAGGAGGAATTTAGAAAATGGCAAGTGAAAAAATTCTTGGAATAGATCTTGGAACAACCAATTCGTGCATGGCGATCATGGAAGGCGGAAAGGCCACCGTGATCAATAACGCCGAAGGCGAGCGGACCACGCCTTCGGTCGTGGCATTTGCAAAGGACAACGACGAGAGACTGGTGGGCACCGTTGCCAAGAGGCAGGCGATCACCAACCCCGGCAGGACCGTGATGTCCATCAAGCGAAAGATGGGTACAAATCATAAGGTAAGTATCGGGGAAGACAAATACACGCCACAGGAGATCTCCGCGATGATCCTCCAGAAGATGAAGAAGGATGCGGAGGCCTACCTTGGAGAGAAGATTGCAAAAGCGGTCATCACCGTTCCCGCCTACTTCAACGACCAGCAGAGGCAGGCAACCAAGGATGCCGGAAAGATAGCAGGGCTGGAAGTGCTCCGTATCATCAACGAGCCCACCGCAAGTGCCCTTGCATACGGTATCGACAAGGAGCATGATGCAACCATTCTGGTATATGACCTGGGCGGGGGAACGTTCGATGTATCCATCCTCCAGCTTGGAGACGGTGTTTTCGAGGTGCTGGCTACATCAGGGAACAACCATCTTGGCGGCGATGACCTGGACAACAGGATACTGAATTACCTGGTAGACGAGTTCAAAAAGAAAGAGAACATCGACCTTACCAAGGACCCCATTGCGATGCAGCGTCTGCGTGACGCAGCGGAGAATGCCAAGAAGGAGCTCTCCTCAACACAAAAGACGAATATAAACCTGCCCTACATCACCACCGATGCAAACGGGCCCAAGTTCCTGGACATCGACCTGACACGTGCAAAGTTCGAGCAGCTTGTTGACGACCTGGTCGAGAAGAGTATCCAGCCGATAAAGCAGGCACTCTCGGATGCAGGCCTCAAGGCCGCGGATATCGACCATGTGCTGTTAGTGGGTGGATCAACCCGTGTACCGATCGTACAGAAGAGAGTGAATGACATTCTTGGGAAGGAGCCCGACAAGGGCATCAACCCGGACGAGTGCGTGGCGCTCGGAGCAGCCATACAGGCCGGTGTGCTGACAGGAGAGACAAAAGACGTGCTACTGCTGGATGTCACTCCGCTCACCCTCGGTATCGAGACTCTTGGAGGCATCTCCACACCGCTCATCGAAAGGAACACCACCATACCTACAAAGAAGAGCCAGATCTTCTCCACCGCAGCAGACAACCAGACCGCAGTGGATATCCACGTGGCACAGGGAGAGAGGAAGCTTGCCGCCGACAACCACACACTGGGCAGGTTCCAGCTGCCAAACATCCCGCCGGCACCCCGGGGCGTGCCACAGATCGAAGTGACGTTCGATATCGATGCGAACGGTATCGTGAACGTCTCGGCCAAGGATCTTGGAACAGGCAATCAGCAGTCGATCACCATCAAGAGCACCAGCAACCTATCCGACAACGAGATCGACGAGATGGTGAACAAGGCCAGAGACTTTGAGGAAGAGGACCGGAAGAAGCTCGATAAGATCGAGGCGGTCAATGCCGCGGACACGCTCGTCTACACGGCTGAGAAGATGATCAAGGAGAGCGGTGATGAGATCGATGAGTCCGAGAAGAAGGAGATCGAAGACGCCGCAGAAGAACTGAAGAAGGCCATGGCAGAAGACGATCTCGACAGTATTAAATCTGAAACGGAAAAACTTCAGGAAGCGGTCTACAAGGTGACGACAAAACTCTACCAGAAGGCACAGGAAGCAGCGGCGGCCTCAGGTGAGGCAGGTACGTCCGGCACAGGCGACGAAAATGTCGTAGACGCAGATTACGAAGTCAGGGACGAAGAGAACAAAAACGAGTGATCATGGGAACAGTCAGGGATTATTATGATATCCTGGGCGTTCCAAGGAATGCATCAGAACAGGAGATAAAAAAGGCCTACAGGAGCCA
>Ga0272441_10005359_pt1 | contig 22384 bp, 26 predicted proteins | sample SSMProp6N_FD_193582 | JGI IMG/M metagenome (GOLD analysis project Ga0272441, IMG submission 193582) | Marine sediment archaeal communities from Little Sippewissett salt marsh, Falmouth, MA, United States - SSM-Prop-6N | ecosystem: Environmental > Aquatic > Marine > Wetlands > Sediment ... | reverse complement strand
TACACGTCGAGGAGCGTCACCGTGCGCCTCTACGGCACCAATGAGGGACGCGTGGTGAACGGCTTCACAACTGGCTCGGTCACGTCGAAAGACGGAGGTGTTGTGCGGATCACGCGCACCATCGAGTACCCCAGTGGCGCCTACGAAATCCAACGTTGGGCGCATCGCTACAACCCGATGCCCGAAGACTGAGTCGTCGTCCAGGCGGCCCCCTCTGCGACCGAGCACTGTCGCACTCCGTGCGAAGTAGTCCGTAGTCCGTGCTCCCTCTTGTGTTCCCTCGCGGAGCCTCCCCAGACGCGACGCAACAGCTCCCCGTTTTAGATCAGGTCGGAGACCCGGGCGGAGCCGCTGACGGAGGGGGTCAAAGCGCAACGATGTGGAAGCCGTTCAGGCGCGGCGGCTCTTGGTGGGTTCTGGAACCGTCTGACCCCCTCCGCCTCGCTGCGCTCGGCACCTCCCCCTGAGGGGAGGAATAGGAAGGGGGAGGATTCCGGCACCCGGTGTCGAATCACCGTGTTTGGGGGAACCGTCGATACACTCACGGCCATCATGATTCCCCTCAAGAGATCTCTTCTGCTGTTCGCCGCGCTCGCGTTGCTTGGAGTGTCGTGCAGCCGCAGCTCCGCGTCCGACTCAACGACGACGATGCCGACAACCACGACGACCTCTACGACGACGACCACCACGACGACGACCACCACGACGACGACCACGACCACCACCACCGTCCCACCGGCTGAGGCGACGATCAACGGCCTCGAAGCCGAGGATGAACTCATGAACCGCCGGGTTGTCGCCGTCAAGATCGACAATCATCCGCAGGCACGCCCCCACACCAACCTGCACCTGGCCGACGCGGTGTACGAGGTGCTCGTCGAAGGTGGCCTCACTCGGTTCATCGCCTTGTTCCACCAGAGCGACACCGAGCGCCTCGGTCCGGTCCGGTCCGGCCGCCCAACCGATGTGAGCCTCGTCAAACCGCTCGAAGGACCGTTTCAGATCTCCGGTGCTCAGCCATGGGTCCGCGCGCTGTTCTCCGGAGAAGACCTCTACATGATCTTCGACAACGGCATCACGACATTCCGAGACAAGACTCGCAGGGCACCTCACAACCTGTACTCATCAACTGAGGAGATTCGCGAGTGGGCCGACGAGCGCGAGTGGCCCGACGTCGCACCGCTGCCGATCTTCACCTATGCCCTGGACGCGCCCGAGCCGACCGAGGAAGCAACGCTCATCGAGCTGCAGTTCTCGGATCATGCCCCTTCAACCTGGACCTGGGATGAGGAAGAGGAGTTGTACCTGCACTCCTACGGTGACGAACCGCACATGTCGATCGACACCGACAAGGTCGATACCGACGAAGAAGAGCAACAGATCTCAACCGACATGGTTGTGGTCGTCGAAGCCGGCCGCTACACCGCGTGGGATCCAGCGGGTAAGGGCCAGGAGCTCCCGGCATTGCGCACGACCGGTGAGTGGCCGGCGCATGTCTTCTACGACGGCGGCGTTGTTCACGCCACGTGGATGCGCGAGACCGAAGACGATCCGGTGACCCTCCTCGACGAAGGCGGCGAAGAGATTTCTATCCCGCCCGGACGATTGTGGATCGAGGTCTTCCCAGACGATCAGACTCTCACCTGGGAGTGATCCATGCCCTCGATCGCCGACCTCGCCGCAGCGGTACGAAGCGGCGAGCGTTCGGCGGTTGGCTGTGTTTCTGAGGCGCTTTCCGCTGCGGAGGAGCTTCAGCCCCTTCTGAACACGTTCACGAGAATCGACCGGCAGGGAGCCACGGCCCGTGCCGAGGTGTTGGATCAACGGATCGCCGCAGGGGAGAACGTCGGCCCGCTGGCGGGTGTCCCCATCGGCCTGAAGGATCTCGTCGATCAGGCCGGTATCCCTACCACCAACGGTGCCGCGTTCGAACCGGCCGTTCCGAATACATCTGCGACCGTTGTCGACCGCCTCGAGGCCTCAGGCGCTGTGATCATCGGACGGACCGGGCTCCACGAGTTCGCGTATGGGTTCACGTCCGAGAACGAGCACTTCGGACCGGTCCACAACCCGTGGGATGTCGACCTGTCGCCGGGCGGTTCCTCCGGAGGTTCAGCTGCCGCCGTCGCGGCAGGCATCGTGCCCGCCGCGATCGGAACAGACACCGGCGGATCGGTGCGTGTGCCGGCCGCATTGTGCGGTGTGGTCGGCTTGAAAGTCACCCACGGACGTGTGCCGCTCACCGGCGTCACGCCGCTCGCTCCTTCGCTCGACACCGTGGGCCCCCTCAGCAGAAGTGTGGGTGACGCGGCAGCCCTCTACGCAGCCATCGCGGGCGATGATCCACAGGACCCGTGGGCTGCGCCCGTTCCCGTCGACCCCGTTGGCGAAGCACGCGATCCGGCAGAGGTCTGCGTCGCAATCCCGAGACAGTGGATGCTGGCGCCGATCGGTCGTATCACGCGGGAGGCATTCCATGCTGCGATTGAGAGGCTCGTCGGCGCGGGCGTCTGCGTCGAGACGGTGGACGAACCTGCACTCGCCGTCACCGATGCCGCGGCCTTGGCCACTTCCGCGGAAGTGTTCCGGGTGCATCAGGATCGTTGGGAGCGCGACGCCGATCTCTACGGTCGTGAAGTCGCGTCTCGCCTCCGCAACGCCGCCGTGGTCGGTCTCGACTCGGTGATCGACGCGAAGGAGTGGGACGCCTCCGCTCGTCATGCGCTGAGCCGGTTGTTCACGCGATTCGACGCGCTGGTCACCCCGACAGTCGGATCAACTCGGAAGGTCATCGGAGAGGCCGACATGGACATCGACGGGGAGAGGTTCTTTCATCGCTTGGTCATTGCTCAGAACACGTCCCCGGTCAATCGTGTCGGGAATCCGGCACTCGCACTCCCAATCGAGAGCGAAGGAGCACCGCCCGCGAGTCTGCAATTGATCGGTCGATGGTGGGGCGAATCTGATCTCCTGGAGATCGGTCTCGGTCTCGAGGTAGCCGGCGTCGTCGGCGTGGGACCGCCGCCGATCGTGGCCCGGCCGCTGGCGAACCCGTGATCCGCGTCGTTTCCTGCATCACCCAACAATCGTTCGACGCCGATGCTGAATTGGCCGTAGGAGATCGGAATTCACAGGGTGGAAGGGGAATAGACTTGCGTGGTGCACCAGGGGGACGATTCTTATCGAAGCCCTATTCGCGATGAGGAGCTGAAACCGTGTCATCAGACACTGAGACCGAGACCCTTCCGACGCCGGAGCAGATCGATCGGGTCGTCATCCGATTCGCGGGGGACTCCGGGGATGGGATGCAGTTGGCGGGGACCCAGTTCACGGCGAGTTCCGCGATGTTCGGTAACGACCTCGCCACACTCCCGAATTTCCCGGCCGAGATCCGAGCCCCTGCCGGGACGATTGCCGGCGTGTCTTCGTTCCAGGTCCACATCGCCGATTGGGACATCCTCACCCCGGGCGACCGCCCCGATTGTCTGATCGCGATGAACCCGGCGGCGTTGATGGCGAACTTCGAAGACCTCAAGCCAGGCGCGTTGATCATCGCCAACTCAGACGCCTTCGACGAGCGGAACCTGGCGAAGGCCGGGTACGAGGAGAACCCACTCAAGGACCATTCGCTCCGCGGCTTCCACGTGTTAACGGCTCCGATGGAAGAGCTCACGAAACAAGCGTTGGTGGGTACCGGCGTCAAAGGCCGAGCGGTGCTTCGTTCGAAGAACTTCTTCGCCCTTGGTTTGATGTCGTGGATGTATTCGCGACCGCTTGAGTCGGTCGAGGAGTGGATCACCGGCAAATTCGGTACCGACAGCCCCGTGGCCGCCGCCAACCGCGCTGCGCTGCGCGCCGGATACAACTACGGAATCACCACCGAGGAATTCCACCACACCTTCGAAGTGCGACCTGCGTCGCTTCCAGAGGGGGAATACACCAACGTGACGGGAAATGCGGCGCTGGCCTGGGGGCTCATCGCCGGTGCGAGGGCGGCGAATCTGCCGCTCTTCCTTGGTTCCTACCCGATCACACCCGCAACCTCGATCCTCGAGGAACTCGCGAAGCAGAAGCACTTCGGGGTCAAGACCTTCCAGGCCGAAGACGAGATCGCCGCGGTCGGAACGGCCGTGGGAGCCGCGTTTGCGGGGAGTCTTGCGGCAACTACCACATCAGGCCCCGGCCTGGCGCTCAAGTCGGAGTCGATCAGCCTTGCCTTCATGATGGAACTGCCGCTCATCGTCATCGACGTGCAGCGCGCCGGTCCGTCAACCGGCATGCCAACCAGGGTCGAGCAATCCGACCTGTTGTTCGCGATGTACGGGCGCCACGGTGAGGCGCCGCTGCCGGTGGTCGCCGCCGCCACGCCGGCGGATGCGTTTTCGACAGCGATCGAGGCGGCTCGTATCGCCACGAAGTACATGACGCCGGTGATCCTGCTCTCGGACGGCTACGTCGCCAATTCGTCTGAGCCGTGGTTGATCCCCGATGTCAACGACTTGCCGAAGTTCCCGGTCACATTTGCGACGAAACCCAACGACGGAGACCAGTTCTTGCCGTACATTCGGGATCCGGAGACGATGGCGCGTTCGTGGGCCATCCCCGGTACGCCGGGTCTCGAGCACCGTCTCGGCGGTCTCGAGAAGCAGAATCGGACCGGCGCCGTTGCATACGACGGCGAGAACCATCAACTGATGACCGAACTCCGCGCAGCCAAGATTGAAGCTCTCCGCAAGGACATCCCGCCGATCACGGTCCACGGAGACGCCGACGCGAAGATCCTTGTCCTCGGATGGGGCTCAACGTTTGGCGCGATCCGCGCCGGTGTCTTGAACGCACGCAAAGAACACGGTCTCTCCGTCGCGCACGCACAAATTCGGCACCTCAACCCACTGCCGCCCGACCTCGGCGACGTTATGGAGGGGCGCGAGGTCGTGCTGATCCCGGAGCTCAACGCCGGACAACTCTCGAAACTGATCCGGGCCGAGTATCTGGTTGACGCCGTGACGCTCAGCAAGATGCAGGGAGACCCGTTCAAGTCGGGTGAGATCGAAGACAAACTCGTAGAACTGTGCCGGGGGCTCAACTCATGACGATCGAAGTGAAGGACTACACACGGTCCGATTTCCAGGCTGCTCAGGAGGTTCGCTGGTGCCCGGGCTGCGGTGACTACACCATCCTCGCCACGGTCCAGAATTTCCTCGCGGAGATGGGCATTGCACGCGAGGATCACGTGTTCATCTCCGGTATTGGCTGCTCGAGCCGTTTTCCGTACTACGTGAACACCTACGGCATGCACGGAATCCACGGCCGCGCTCCCGCGATCGCCTCCGGTGTTGCGAGCGCCAATCCGGATCTCACCGTCTGGGTGATCACCGGCGACGGAGACGGCTTGTCGATCGGCGGAAACCACCTGATCCACGCCTTGCGGCGCAACGTGAATCTCAAGATCCTGCTCTTCAACAACCAGATCTACGGGTTGACGAAGGGCCAGTACTCGCCGACGTCCGAGCTCGGGAAGAAGACGAAGACCTCTCCGATGGGTTCGATCGACTTCCCGTTCAACCCAGTGAGCCTCGCGCTCGGAGCTGAAGCCACGTTTGTTGCTCGCACGATCGACATGGACCGGAAACACATGGCCGAAGTGCTCGCCGCAACCGCGGAGCACCGCGGCACGTCGTTCATCGAGATCTATCAAAACTGCAACGTGTTCAACGACAAGGCGTTCATCGAGCTCACAAGCCGCGACACTCGAGACGACAACCGCGTCTATCTGGAACACGGCAAGCCCATCGTCTTCGGCCGCGACAACGAGTATGGGATACGCATTGGTGAGCTCGGCGCTGAGATTGTCGAGGTGTCGGCGGTCGGCATCGATGCCATCCAGGTCCACAATGCCAAAGACCCGGAACCCGGTGTTGCGTTCGCCTTGAGTCGCCTCTCACGGGGTCCCCATGGGCCAACTCCACTTGGGATCTTCCGTGACGTCGACCGCGCGGTCTATGAAGACCTCATGGTTGGCCATATCAAACAGGCGCAGGAGCTGCGCGGGACGGGAGACCTTGCAGCGTTGCTCCGTTCCGGTGGCAGCTGGACTGCCGAGCAGGAGAACGGTTCGTCTTCGTAGCGCCGGTAGGCCCGGACGATGACCGAAACCGTGAAGGTCCGGTTCTCGAAGTGGGACGGACGCGCGCACTGGGCGTTCGACATGGAGCGTCTCGGCACGGACGAACATGGTCTGTGGCTGTGGGCTCCTGCCGGAACCGAACTCCGTCGGGGATCGGAAGCCCCGATCGAGGCGAAGCACGGTTTCGTCAAAGTGGTAGCTGCCGCGCAGTGGTGGACCGGCATTTGGAACGACGGACCGCGAACCGATGGCCGGTCGATCTGGACGTATGTTGATGTGATCACCCCGGCAGCGTGGGACGGTGACACGGTTCGCATGATCGACCTCGATCTGGATGTTGTTCGCCGCAGCGATGGGAGCGTCGAGGTCGACGACGAAGACGAGTTCGAGGAACACAGGATTGCGTTCGACTACCCGCAACACGTCGTCGACCGTGCGCGAAGCGAGGCCGCTCAACTCGTCCTTGCCGTTGAGCAGGGCGCGGAGCCGTTCGGTACGGTGGGGGATCGATGGCTGGAGGTTTCGCGTGGACGTTGATGGACTTGTGGATCTCGTCGCTCGCGGCCTGAGCGAAGGAGCGGATCCGGCGAAGGCCGAGTCGATGGCTGCCTATATGAAGACCGACACGCCGTTCTACGGCGCTCAGAAGGCGGTGCGAGTCCCGGTGCATCGCGAGGCTGTTCGGTGTTTCCCGCCGACCGATCGAAGCGAGTACCGCCAAGCAGTTCTGGCACTCTGGAACCAACCGCATCGAGAAGAGCGGTACCTCGCAATTGACTATGCGCGCTCGTTTCCGAAGTACGTCACGCTGGCGTCGATGCCGCTGTATCGGAGAATGATTGTGGAGGGGGCTTGGTGGGACTTCGTGGATTCCCTTGCGATCCATCTTGTCGGGCAGGTTCTGCTCAACCAGCGCGACGCCACGACGCCCAAGGTCAGGCCATGGATCGACGACCCCGACATGTGGCTGCGGAGGTCCGCGATCATCGGCCAGATCACACACAAGCAGGCGACCGATACCGACCTGCTCTTTGACGCCTGTGAGCGGCGCATGCACGAAACCGAGTTCTTCATCAGGAAAGCCATCGGCTGGGCGCTCCGCGACTACGCCAAGACTGATCCCTCCGCGGTGATCGCGTTCGTGACCGACCACCGGGATGCACTCTCCGGGCTGTCGTTCCGGGAGGCGACGAAACACCTCGACGTCTGATACCTTCGCTCCATGGACAGAGAAGTTATGCAGGACATGTGGAACAACCGCTACCGAGAGAGTGAAACGGTGTTTGGACACGAGGCGAATCAGTTCCTCGTCGAAGCTGTTGAGCAACTCGAAGGAGGGACTGCCCTCGATCTGGGGTGTGGCCAAGGTCGCAACGCCCTTTGGCTGGCCGAGAGCGGGTTCGCCGTCACCGGGCTGGATCTCTCGCCGGTGGCGATCGACCAGGCACGTACGCGAGCGAGCGAGCTCGGACTCGATGCAACCTTCGAGGCGGTCGACCTGCTCACCTGGGAGCCCGATGGGCAGGAGTGGGATCTCGTCGTCTTGGCCTACATCCACTTGCCAGAACAGATGCGGCGGGCAGTCCACACCGCTGCGCAGCGAGCGGTCGCCCCAGGAGGCAGGATCGTCGTCATTGCCCATCACCTGGACAACCTCGGCGAGGGCACCGGCGGCCCGCAGCAACCCGACTGGCTCTTCACCGAGGAGCAGCTCGCGGGCGACTTTGCCGGCCTCGATATCGTGCGCAATGAGCGAGTAGTCCGGGCCACCGACCACGGCGATGCCCTCGACGTTGTGTGTGTCGCGGTGAAGGGCTCGGACTAGGAGTCGATCCGGCCGGCACGCGACGGCGGCCAATAGCGGGCGACGACCTTCCAACTCACATCCTCGATCGGGATGGCGTTGAGGACGCGGCTGTCAACGGAGGAGCCGCACCGGTTGTCGCCGAGGACCCATACGGCTCCTGCAGGAACACTGTCGTCGGAGTCGGCGCACATCGGGCCATCTCCCCAGGGGTCGGCGAGCACGCGATCGTTGATGCAGATCTGCCCTTCCTTCGCCGTAACCCGTTCTCGGGGGAGTCCGATGACTCGCTTGAGGAGGAAGCGGTCAGGGTACGAGGGGTGAGTGAAGATCACGACGTCACCCCGAGCCGGCACGCCACGCCGACGTTGGGCAATCACCCAGTCGTCCGGTTCGAACGTCGGCCGCATCGAATCATCGACCACCGCGAAGCGTCGTGACACCCCACCGACCGCCGCCGCTCCGATCGCGATTGCTCCGATGACCGCGGCGGTTACCCCTCGCGTGCGAATGCGCCCTCCTTTGCCCGCAGAGAGTGTACGGAACAGAACCTCCGAGATGTGCTCACGCGCTGCGGTAGGGTTGCGAATAACCCGACCCAATGGAGGGAATCCATGAAGATCGTCGAGAGAATCCTCGCACCGCGCCACGAGGCGCATGCCCACTGTGATTTGTTCTGCGGCACCTACGACCCGGCTCAGGCCATGATCGAAGCCGTTTCGTGTCTGAAGATCGCCGAGAAGTATCAGGCATCGGACGACGACGTGTTCCGGTCACGTGCAATCTCCATCAAGGAGCAGAGCGCCGAGCTCGTCAAGCATCACCTGTGGGTGCTGTGGACGGACTTCTTCGAGCCGAAGCATGTCGAGGAGTTCCCCGGTTTGCACGATCTGTTCTGGCGTGCGACCAAGGCCGCCGGTGAAGCGAAGAAGACGATGGACCCGGCCGCCTCCCAGAAGATGATCGACCTCATCGCCGAGGTTTCGGACGTGTTCTGGGCCACCGAAAAAGCCCAAGCCGCCGGCGTCTACCCCCCGAAGTAGTCGGAGGCCCCCTCCGCTGCGCTCCGGCCTTGCGGCCGGTGCTCGCGCCTCCCCCACGGCGTGGTGGAGGCGAAGCCCTCTTCTCTTTCCCCTCCCTCACGAAGTGGGGGAGGGTGCCCGAGCAAAGCTCGGGCGGGAGGGGGCAGCCTGGGAGCTGGAATCGCGAAGATGAGGTCTGGCGCGTCTTTGTTCTTTGTTCTTTCTTCTCCCTACCCGATCATTTCCATCACGTCCGTGTCTTCGGGTGGGGCCGGTGGGCGGCGGCGGGCGGCGGCCGTCAGGATGTCGTAGAGGAACGATCCAAGGCTGAACGCGATGCCCGCGAAGACCGCTGTGCCGAGCAGGACCGCCGCGAGGCTCACGATCGTGGATTGTCCCGGAAGGTTTGTCATCACGGCCCAACCGATCAGGAAGGCCGCGGCCGCGCCGAGGACCGTCGGCGGGATGGCGCGGCCCGCCGTTCCCAGTACCTGGCGGAGCCGTGCGTGCCCGTCCGCCCCGCGATACCAGAGCAATGCAAGTGCGCCGGTGTAGGCGAGAAGTGAGAGCACGCTGGCGACGGCCACGCCTCGGATGCCGAATTCGTCGGCAAGGAGAAGATAGAGCGGGATGGCGATGGCCGTGGTGACGGTGCCGACGATGACCGGTGTCCACATCGACCGGCGTGCGTAGAACGCCCGAGTGAGGATCTGGAGGGCACCCCAGATCGGTATCGAGAAGGCGTAGAAGAAGAGCGCCGCCGCGGTTGCGGAACTGTCTGCCACATCGAACGCGTAGCGCTCGTAGAGCGCCCGTACGACCGGCAGCGCCAGGGCTGCGAGAAGACCGGCAGCGCCGATCGAGAGCACGAGCACCCACCTCATCGCCTTGTCCACGGTGCTCTGCATCGCCCGAATCTTGCCTTCCGCGAACAGGCGCGAGAGGAACGGGTACGCGGCCACCGCAGCAGCCTGGGCGATGATCCCAACCGGCACGAGCATCGTGCGGCGGGCATAGAGGAGGTGGGTCTGCGTCCCATCGCCGACGAGGTCTCCGAATATCGACATGAAGCTCTCATCGAGTGCCACGATCGACTGGCCGATCATGAGCGGGATGGCCATCAGCACATACTGTTTGACGGCACCCGAGAACCACCCGCCGGCGAAGTCGAAGTGCATCCCGATTCGGCGCGCCCCCCACCACTGCACGGCGAGGTTACCGATGAATGCGCCGGCGACGGCGCCCCAGATGAACCCCTCCGGGTTGGCGGTTCCGGTGACCCATGCGTAGATGACACCGCCGGCGATGATGCCCACGTTGTAGATGATCGGGGCGAGCGTCGGGATCGTGAATACACCCTGCGCGTACTGGACTGCTGCAAACATGGCGCCGACCACAAACGCGAACTGCGCCGTCATGACGATGCGGGTGAGACGGATCGTGGTGGAGATCTGGTCCGGCGTGAATTCGGGGTAGATGGTCTCGATGATCCATGGGGTCGCGAACCACGCGGCGATGATCAGGGCCGTGATACCGATTGCCAGCCACCGCACGATCGAGGAGAAGGCTCGCCATCCGCCCTCCTCATCGTCATCGGCGACGAATTTCGAGAAGATCGGGATGAACGTAATCGTCAGGAATCCGCCGGCCAGCAAGTAGTTGGCGTAGTCGGGGATTCTGAACGCGGCGACGTACTGGTCGGTGATGCTGTCGGCGCCGAGGAACGCGGCGAAGATCGCCTCGCGCACCACCCCGAGCAACCGGGAGATCAGGATGCCGCCGGAGACAACGAGGGCAGCGACGCCGATCCTGCTCCGTTTCAGACGGTCCGTGGAGCGGCTCATGTTCCTACGATCGTAGATCGTTGTCGCCCGAGAACGCGGTCACTCACGCGAGATCGCGTCTGCGGAGTACCATCGTCGTAGCGCCGATCGAGAGTACGGCGATGAGGACCGTCCAGAAGAGCGAGGCACCGAAACTCGATAGGTTTGCGGCGCCGAATTCGGCGAGTTCGGCTTTCACTCCGCCCGGCGCGAGACCGGCGAATGCCGATAGACCGATCCTCCACGGCGAGAGTGAGGAGAGACCGCTCAAGGCGCTGACCACCGCGTTTTCGAAGATGAACACGAAGGCCAGGCCGGCGAGCACAGCTCGGTCCGTGAAGAATCCGAGCGGCACAAACAGCGACGCGTACACGATGCTTGCAAAAGCCCCGCCGACGGCGAGCGGCACGACGAGACTCCACGATCCGGACTCGATTCCGTAGACGACTGTGAGCGCAACGGCACCGAAGACGTTGAGGCCGGCTGCGACGATCACAGCACCCCCGAATTTCGAGAGCGCGATGACGGATCGCGGGATCGGGCGGAGCACCAAGAACGAGAGGGTTCCGTCGCGACGTTCATCACCGAGAGCCGAAGCAGCAACGATCAGGGTCACGATCGGAACGAGGAGCGGGAAGTAGAGCGCGGCGACCATGCCGAGGAACCGGTCGAGCGCCGCTTCCTGTGCCAGCGTTTGGGTCATGAGCAGGAACACGCCGGCAGGTGCGAGTTCTGCGAGACCGAACACGATCATGCGTCGCACGCCGAGCAGTTGTTTCACCGTTGTGCTGGTGATGGCCCACGCCGCTCGCATCAGCGCCTCACCAAGTAGCGGAACACGCTCTCGAGCGAGGCGTCTTCGGGCTGGAAGGAGGTGATGCGCGCGTCGACTTCACGCGCGACGACCGGCACCCGGAGTCCGAGCGCTGCGAGATCGCCGGTCTCGACGTGCAGGATCCCGTCATCGACCGACACTCCGTGCACGAGTGCCTCCTCGAGGAGTCGGGCCGCGAGCACTCGCGTGGAGTCCGACTCGATGCGGACCCGGTAGGGGATGTCGGTCATGGCCTCGCGGATCGCGGCGACGTCGCCGGCTGCCGCAAGGCGTCCGTCGACGATTGCGATCACGCGATCCGACATGCGGTCGACCTCGTCGAGGATATGGGACGAGACGATCACGGTGCGCCCTTCGGCACCGAGGCGTTGGAACAAGTTGATGAGGTGGAGGCGCTGCACCGGGTCGGTGCCGTTGAGCGGTTCATCGAGGAGAAGGATCTGCGGATCGCTGACGAGCGCGGCGGCGACCTTGGCCCGTTGGCGCATGCCCTTTGAGTAGCCGGCGAGCTTGCGGTCGGCCGGTTCAACGAGCGCAACCGTGTCGATTGCGCGGGTAGTTGCCGCGTCCACGTCGGCGACACCCGAGAGCGTCGCCGCGTATCGGACATACTCTCGTGCCGTGAGGGAGGGATACACGGCCGCTTCTTCCGGCACCAGTCCGACGTCGGTGTACACCGAGGGGGAGATCCTTGGCCACACACCCAGGACTCGCACCGAACCCTGGGAAGGCCGGATCAAGCCGGTGAGCATTCGAAGCATCGTGGTCTTGCCCGCCCCGTTGGGACCGAGCAATCCGGTGACACCGGGTCCGAACGAGCAGGTGACGTTGGAGACGGCCACTTTCTGCCCGAACCACTTCGAGGCATCGTCCAATTCGACCGTGGGCGATTCAACGAGCGCGGGGTTCGTGGTCACATCAGCCTCCGGTAGCGCCACACCACGAAGATCGAAGATGCAACGGCGACCCCTGCGATCACCGCAAGCGACACCCAGGGATCGAATCCGGCGCCGGACATCACGGCCTCGCTCGAACCGGTGAGGCCGAAGATCCAATCTCGAACGAAGTCCGGGTGGTCACCGATCGAGAGGAGGGCTGCGTAGCGGCTGCCCGGGACCGACGTTGCCTCGACGAGTGCTGCGGCGAGGCCGGTTCCGACGAACAGCACACCGAGGTAGATCCCTGTGGCAGCGGCCTTGCGAGAGGCAACGGTCGAGATCAGGAGAGCGAGTGGCGCCATCGCAAGTGCGTAGACAACGGTCGCGGCGAGGATCTTGGGGATCTCGTCGGCGTTGTCCAGCAGGGCGCTGAAGAAGCCGGACGACGAGAGCGCGGCGAAACCGATGTACATCAGCACCTGTGGGATCAGCATGAAGCCGGCGACAACGGTGAGGAGCGAAGCGGCTCGGCTCCCGATGTAGTCGTCCGGCGTGAGAGGGCGAGACGAGTAGATCGCGAGGACACCTTCTCTGCGATCGGGAATCAGAAGCTCCGGGCCCGCAAGCGCTACGAAGAGGAGGACGACGCCGCCCGTGATCGAGAAGTACTCACCATGGCCGCCGAACGGTGAGTCGGCCTCCGGCGAGAATGTCGACAGTAGGAACGCGAACCCGACAAACACGGTTGCCGGCAGAATCGCAAGCACGATGAGACTCCACGGCAAGATCTTCTTTCGCGCCCTGCGGCGTATCCCAAACACCCGGTAGATCCCGTCGCGGTACGTCGTTGCGATCGCACCACGCCGCGCCCGGCGCTCGCCCTCGTAGGGCACGTAGCCGAGGTCGTAGACGACACCCTTGTCGGTCACGATTCGCTCCCTTCCAGGAACACGTCCTCGAGCGTCGTGGCCTTCGGTCCCATCGACCGCATCCCGCTACCGGTCTCGGCCAGCGCGTCCCGGACGAGCCGGAATGGATCGTCGACTGTGGTCGAGACGAGGAGACGCGGGCCGGTCACATCGACGGCTGCGCCCGCTGCGACGAGGTGTTGGGCGACACGGTCGGCGTCACCGATGACCTCAACGGCAACAACGTCGGCGTCGACGAGATGTGACAGGGGCTCGGATCGCAATACGCGACCGCCGTCGAGCATGAGCACCCAATCACACGTGCGCTCGATGTCGCCGAGCACGTGCGATGAGACCAGCACATTGATGCCAAAGCCGCCGAGACGCGAGATCAGCTCCAGCATCTCTTCACGACCCTCCGGATCGAGGCCGGCGGTTGGTTCGTCGAGGAACACCAGCTCTGGATCGTGCACGATTGCTTGTGCAAGCTTGGTTCGCTGCTTCATGCCGGTTGAGAAGCCCTCGATCGGGCGGAAGCGTTCCTCTTCCAGGCCGACGAGGGTGAGGACGTCTGACGCCCTTTGGCGGGCGGCGTTCGCGGGGAGGCCGGCGAGGCCGGCGGCGTACACGACGAAGTTTGCCGCCGTGATATCGAGTGGGAGGCAGTCGCTCTCCGGCATGTACCCGATCCGGGATCGAACATCGAGCATGTCGCTCGTCGCGTCGAAGCCGAGCACCGTGGCCGAACCGACGGTCGGTTTGAGGATGCCGAGGAGAATCTTGATCAGTGTGGTCTTGCCTGCACCGTTCGCTCCGACGAGCCCGATCCGACCGGGCGGCAGGTCGAATTCAACGCCGTGGAGAGCAACGATGGAACCGTACGCGAGGCCGAGGTCGCGAGCGGTGAGGATGGGGGCTTCAGACATGACGGCACCATGGTCGCAGATCTGGGAGGTTGTCGGATAGAGAGCGGTCGGCAAAGAGTCGCCAGTCGGATCGTGGTGAGCAAGGCCTTGTCGCTCGTCGGCTGAGATGAGTCTGGCTCTCGCCGTGAGGGTGAGAATGCGCGATCACCGGCAAATCATGCCTCCGCGATCAGCTGCCCGCTATCGGGGATTCACCCCGTTCGACCCTGACACATCGCAGCGTCTCAGGGTCGCCGGGAACTGACCGCCAAGCGATGCCTCCGACTACCCGACTACGGCCTTTGTTCTGCCGGCTCGGTCGGTGATGATCATGCCGGCGAGGATCAGGGCACCACCGATGGCGATGCCGGGTTCGATCTGTTCCCCAAGGAGGACAACACCGGCGACGAGCGAGACGAGCGGGACGAGGTATCCGACCAGCGCCACGGTGGTCACCGGCGCCGATTCAATGAGGCGGTAGTAGAGGTAGAACGGCAGGAACGTCGACGCGATGGCCATGTAGAAGACAAGCGCCCATCCGGGGGCGGTCAGCGAACTCGGCATCCCCTCGAACAGGAGCATGGCCGGAATCAATACGACGGCGGACAGCGAGAACTGGAGTCCGGTGATCTCGAGAGGGTCGTAGCGGCCCGCGTACCGCTTCGCATACGCTCCGGCGTATCCGATCGCAGCGACGGAGAGCAGCGCGAGCGCCGCGGCGACGAGCGGTCGGCCCTCGGATCCGAGCCCGGAATCGCCGGAGACGAGGAGGGCGGCCACGCCGGTGAATCCGACGGCGAGGCCGATGATCTTGCCCGAGTTGAGTCTCTCGTCGGTGAGCATGAAGTGGGCATACACCGCCGTGGCGAGAGGGATGAGCGCAGCGAACAGCCCAACGAAGCCGGCGGACGCCTCCTCGTACGCGAAGGTGAACAGCACGTATGGGATCAGGAGGTTTGTGACCGCGAGCACCAGCCCGATCTTCATGGTCAGGCGGTCCGGGCGCCGGAGTCCCTTTGAGGCGCGGAAGGCGATGACGAGGATTGCGGCAAGGGCCACGCGGAGCGCAACGGTCGTCCACGGGCCGACACCCTCGTCGAACGCGGCGCGAACGGCCACTCCTCCTGTGCCCCATCCGATGGCGGCAATAACAAAGGCGATCCAGGCAGCGCGGCTCATTCCGGACTCAGTTCTGCTGTGGGCGATTCATCGGCGACGCCCCCGCCATCCCCGCACCACATACCGCCAGAACGGCGCTGTTTCGCCTGCCGGTGTGGATGGTTGGCCTTCTCCATCGCCGGCGGTTTCGGAGCTCGTGGTCGGCGCGGTTGGTGTTTGACCCCCTCCGTCAGCGGCGGCGCCGCTGGAGTTGGAACTCGGGCCGGGCGCGCTTGACGCCTGAGCCCCTCCGTCCCGAGCTTCGCTCGGGCCACCTCCCACTGAGGGGGCGGAACCGGACGAGGGGGAGGAATCGGGCGAATCGGAGGAAGGGGAGGAATCGGAGGTTTCTCTCATCTCGGCCAGCCGTTCCCTGAGAAACAGCGCTTCCGTCTCGGCCTTCGCAGCTCGCTCTCTTGCCTCGGCGAGTTGCTGCCCGGCTTCGTGGAGATTGCCGAGTTGATTGAGCATCTTGTTCCACGCGTCAACGGGAACGATCATCGTCCCCGGCTCCGGCGGCTGAGTTGGTGGTGCGGCTGGCGGAGCTTCTTGTCTCGAGTCTCGAGTCTCGAGGCTCGTGTCTCTGGGCTCTTGCCTCGCGGCCGGCGCCTGTCGACTCGTGACTTCTCCCCGCGCCCTCACCGACCCCATTTCGACCATGCGCAGCGTCAGTTCTCCGTCCGACTCGAGGTAGGAGTCCACCGTTTCGCGACGGCACCATTTCCGCAGGGTGCCGATCGGAATACCCGTGAGCTCGAAAGCCTCGCGCAGCGTGCGCCACTCTCCACGAGCCGGCGCGGCCGGGCGGTCCTGGGAGACGGATGGGCGCCCGCGTTGGCGATCCCGCGATTCTCGCATCGCTTCGGTCTCCCATCGTCTTGCGGCATCCATGAGCTTCGAGGGTAGCGGCCGCCGGTGGTGCGGGACCGGGATCCGGCAGGCTCCTAGGATGGTGGTCTCGCCGACTGAAGATTGGGCGCATGCCGGAAGAACCGCCGCAGCTCGCAGATGAAGTACGAGGGCTCGTCCGGAGCATCGTCACCGGCGTGCTCGACGACGCCGGGCGGATCCCGCCGCTGCCGGAACGCGAGGCACCGGAACCCGGGGTCGATGGCGCCGTCACGATCGCTGTGGGAGCCGACCATGGTGGGTTCCCGCTCAAGGAGCGAATCGCCTTCCGGCTGAAGGAAACCGGGCACGATGTGCACGACTGCGGCACCAACTCCACGGACGCCGTCGACTATCCCGACTACGCCCACGAGGTGGCGCGCCTCGTCGCGGACGGCACCTGCGGCTGGGGCATCATCGTCGACGGTGCGGGTATTGGTTCGGCGATGGTCGCGAACAAGGTACCGGGCGTCAGAGCCGCGCTGTGCTACGACCTCTCGAGCGCTCGCAACAGCCGCGAACACAATCACGCCAACGTGCTCACACTTGGTGCCGGCCTCATTGGACCGAACCTCGCCCTGCAGATCGTCGAGGAGTGGCTCGCGACCTCATGGGGCGAAGGCCGTCACGCCGATCGAGTTGCCAAGATCACAGCCATAGAACACCGATACGCCGGAGGGTCTCCGTGACCAGCGACATCCTCGACCGGGAGATCCTGGTCGAACTCATCACCAAAGAAGTCCTGACAGCCCTTTCCGAGCGCTCGGACATCTGCAAGAACCCCGAGGCGGTGCGCCAGGTCGTTGCGAACGGCGCCGACCGTGTCGCCTTCCACGGGACTGCGGCCGACGTGCCGATCGACGTTGCCAGGTACATCGATCACACACTCCTGAAGCCGGAAGCCACCGCCGACGAGATCGACGTGTTGTGCGACGAGGCGATGGAGTTTGGATTCGCCTCCGTGTGCGTCAACCCAACATGGGTCAAGCGGGCGGCGGACCGTCTCCGAGGTTCCGAAGTTGTGACATGTTCGGTGATCGGGTTCCCGCTCGGTGCGTCGACGCCGGAAATCAAGGCCATGGAAGCCAGGCGAGCCCTCCGAGACGGCGCCCGTGAGGTCGACATGGTCCTCAACGTCGGGGCTCTCAAGTCGGGTGATCTCGATCTTGTCCGGGCGGACATCGAGAAAGTGGTTGACTCGGCGCATGAAGGTGGAGCGATCGTGAAGGTGATCCTCGAGACGTCGAAGCTGACCGACGAAGAGAAGGTGATCGCTTCAGCGCTCGCGAAGCAGGCGAAGGCCGATTACGTGAAGACGTCCACCGGCTTCGGCGGAGGTGGAGCCACGGTCTACGACGTTGCCCTGATGCGAGAGACGGTCGGACCGGAAATGGGCATCAAGGCTTCCGGAGGGGTCCATACGGCCCAAGAGGCGGAAGACATGATTGCGGCCGGGGCGACCAGAATCGGGGCTTCGGCAGGGGTACAGATTGTTGCGGGATCGGAAGGAGACACCGGTGGCAAAGGGTATTGAGGTCCGGTCGTACACGTTCCTGGACTCGCTGCAACCGCAGTACGCCGCGTTCCTCGGCACGGTGGCGCAGGGGTTCCTCCCCCTCGCGGGTGACGCCTCCCTCTTTGTCGAGGTGGCCCCCGGCATCGAAATCAACCGGCTCACCGATGTCGCGTTGAAGGCGACAACCGTCAAACCGGGGATGCAGATCATCGAGCGCTACTACGGCCTGCTCGAGGTTCACTCGCCGGATCAGGCTGAGACCCGGGCGGCCGGTGAGGCGATCCTCGAGTCGGTGGACCACGTCGAAACCGACCGCATCAAGCCGAAGATCCTGTCATCGCAAATCATCCGTCGAATCGACGACCACCACGCACAGCTGATCAACCGGACCCGGCACGGGCAGCTGATCATCCCCGGTCAGACGCTCTACGTTCTGGAGTGTGAGCCGGCCGCGTACGCCGCCTTGGCGGCAAACGAGGCGGAGAAGGCCTCGGAGATCAACGTTCTCGAGGTGCGCTCCCATGGTTCCATGGGCCGTATCTACCTTGGCGGTGAGGAGCGGGACATCGATGTCGGCTGGAGGGCAGCCGTTGCCGCCCTCGAAGGTCTCGATGGACGGGTTGTGTGACGGTGAGCGGCGAGTAGTCAGTAGCAAACAACGAACAAGGCCGAAGAGCGGCGAATCCACCGCTCACCCGGCGGCCGGTAGTTGCCTAGAGTCAGAAACAAACCACAGAGGGAGACAACCAGATGGCTGAAGCGCTTGGGATGATCGAGTGCCGGAGTTTTGCGGCGATGGTGGAAGCGTCGGATGCGATGGTCAAGGCGGCGAAGGTCGAACTCGTCTCGTACGAGGAGACCGGCGGTGGTTACGTAACCGCCATCGTCCGTGGTGACGTGGCTGCGGTCAAGGCCGCGGTCGACGCCGGAATACGCGGCGCTGAGAAGGTCGGCGAGGTCATCTCGACCCACGTGATCGCTCGTCCCCACCTCAATATCGATCTCGTGCTCCCGCTCGGACGGGCGGATGAGGCGGCAGAAGAACTCGGTTGAGCCCGACTGCTTCGTACACCGAGGAGGTGGGATAGATGCAGCTCGGGAGGGTCACCGGCACACTCGTGTCGAGTCGGAAAGAGCCCCTGATGGAGGGGATGACATTCCTCGTTGTTCGGCAGATCAACGCCGACAACAGCGACACGAACTCGTATGTCGTTGCCGTCGACGCAGTGGGAGCCGGCGTCGGAGAGGTTGTCATGTACGCCTCCGGCAGCTCTGCACGGCAAACTACACGCACGAAGGACAAACCCTGCGACGCCGTGATCATGGCGATCGTCGACACCTGGGAGGTCGACGGCGAAACGGTGTTTGTGAAGTGAGCCACCGGTGCTGAACGAGCAAGAGATCTCCGACATCATCGGTCGCGTTCGGGGCCGGGTGGAAGCCGTCGAAGGCCGCGACCGGACCGGCCCCGCGCTCCGCGCTGCCGCTGAGAGCGCGGCGTTGTCGTCGAAGCTCGGTGACGGCATCTACGCAAACATCGATGAGGCGATCTCCGCTGCACGTCGGGCATTCTCCACCTATCGAGACATGGGGCTCGAGAAGCGCAGAGTGATCGTGGACGCGATGCGTTCGGCGATGCTTGCGGATGGGGAGCGGCTTGCCTACCTCGCCCGCGAAGAGACCGGCCTCGGACGAGCGGAGGACAAGGTCCTCAAGAACCGGCTCGTCACGATCCGTACGCCGGGTCCCGAGGATCTCGAACCGCAGGCGGTGACCGGGGACTCCGGGATGATGGTCACCGAGTTCGCCCCATACGGCGTGATCGGCTCGATTTCACCCACCACGAATCCGACGTCGACGGTGATCAACAACTCCATCGCGATCATCTCGGCCGGCAACGCGGTCACGTTCAACGTGCACCCGAGCGCGAAAGACGTCTCGGTCGAGAACATCCAGGTCCTCAACCGGGCGATCATGTCGGCAGGTGGTCCTCCTGATCTCATCACGGCGATCGCCGAGCCGACGCTCGAATCGGCCAAGCGGCTGATGGCTCATCCCGACGTTCCCGTACTGCTCGTGACCGGAGGTCCAGGGGTCGTTCGGGAAGCGTTGGCGATGCCAAAGAAGGCCATCACGGCGGGTCCAGGGAATCCGCCGGCAGTTGTCGACCAGACGGCCGATATCGACCAGGCAGGCCGCGACATCGTCCGCGGGGCTTCGTTCGACAACAACATCGTGTGTGTCGATGAGAAGACGACGATCGTCGTCGACACGGTTGCGGATCGGCTCGTTCAGTCGATGACCGCCCACGGCGCCTATCGGCTCAAAGAGCATGAGCTGAAGCGATTGGAACGGGTGATCTTCAAAGAGATGGGGCCGCAAGGGAAGCCCGGCATCATCAACCCCGCGTGGATCGGGAAGGACGCAGCAGCGATCCTCGCCGAGATCGGTGTATCGACCGACGCCGACCTTCGGCTGCTCGTCGCAGAGGTGCCGGCATCGCACAGCCTCGTATGGACCGAACAGATGATGCCGGTGATGCCGGTGGTGCGAGTCAAGGATTCTGAATCCGCGATCGATCTCGCCGTGCGGTCCGAACACGGCTTCCGACACTCCGCGTCGATCCACTCCACCAACGTCGACACGATCACCCACATGGCACGCGAGATGAACTGCTCGATCTTCATCGCCAACGGGCCGAACATCTCCGGCCTCGGAGATGGCGGCGAAGGGTTCAGCTCATTCTCGATCGCGAGTCCGACCGGAGAAGGCCTCACCCGACCCCGAACGTTCTCACGCATTCGGCGCGTAACCGTGGTAGGGGCGATGCGCATTGTCTGACCCCGCAATCGCCATCGTCGAATTCGACTCGATCGCAACCGGGATCTTCACCGGTGATGCAATGGTGAAGTCGTCGCCTATCGGATCGATCTATGCCGGCACCGTTCACCCTGGGCGATACCTGGTTCTCGTTTCCGGGGATACGGCGAGCGTCGAGGTGGCTTTGGAGACCGGCCGCGATGCAGGAGCGCGATCCGTCATCGACTCGATCTTCCTCCCAGCGGTTCACGATGATGTGGTTGCGGCAATCGTGTCGCTGGTCGACGCCGCCGACTTCGATGGCGACGCTGCAGGGATCGTCGAAACGGCGACGGTCGCCAGCGTCGTCGAGGCCGCGGATGCCGGTGTCAAGGCGGCGGCGGTGTCGCTCCCTGCGGTTCGCCTCGCCGACGGACTCGGCGGCAAGGGGTACGCGGTGTTCACCGGTCCGATTGCCGAAGTGGAAGCTGCGCTCGACGCAGCCGTCGAAAGAGCGACACCGACGGGCCAACTCATCCGCCATGTCATCATCGCCCAGATTCACGCTGAAATGCGAGAGAACCTCGCGGCTGACCTCCGGTTCAATCAGCGACTCGCACAGCACGCGGAGGATGCCTGATGCAACTCGGTCGCGTCACAGGGACCGTCGTTGCATCGGTGAAGACCGACGGCCTCGAGGGGATCAAGTTCCTTGTCGTCCAACCGCTGGACAAGCACCAGGAGCCGATCGGCAGGCCTCTGATCGCTGCAGACGCGGTGTACATGGCAGGTCCAGGGGAACTGGTCTACTACGTGGCGTCACGTGAGGCTGCTGAGGCCCTCGAGCCGAGGTTCGTGCCGGTCGATCACGCCATCGTTGGAATCGTTGATCAGGTGTCGTTGTGAAGATCGGTCTCGTTTCGGGCAACGTGGTATCGACGATCAACCACCCGTTCTTCGAGGGGAACCGCCTGATGATCTGCGACCTGATCAGCCCCGACGGCGAAGCGGATGGCTACACGATCGCCGTTGATACGGTCGACGCCGGTGTCGGCGACACGGTTCTGATCATCGACGAAGGCAATTCGGCCCGTCAGATCTTCGGCCTGACAACCGGCCCGATTCGCGCCGTTATCACCGGCATCATCGACTCGATTGATCAGGCGTGATCCGCCGGATTCTCGGACCTGGTGTCTAGCCTCCCCGCCGTGCTGAGCAGATCTTTTCTTCCGCTGATCGTCGTCTTCGCCCTGCTCCTCGCCGCGTGTGGCGGCGGTCAGGCGGAAACGTGCGATGAACTTGCTGACGAGACGGTGGAGTTGATGCAAAGGCTCATCGACGACGTCGAGAAGGAGATGGGTGACGTGTCCATCGAGGACCTGCTCGCGTCCGGTGGGGATCTGCCCTCAGTCGAGCACATCGAAGAGGACTCGGCGAAGATCGACGAACGGGCCGCCGAACTCGGCTGCACACAGGCCCAGATCCAGAACGGCGTTGCCGCGCGCGCCAACCAACTCGAAGCCAACACTCCGATCGGCCAGTTCCTCATAGAAGCCGTCCGCAACGGAGGCCTCTGACCTCCAGGTCCAGGTTTCCCCTCCACCATGCAGTGGTTGAGGGGAAGAGCAAAAGGGGCGGTTCTTCGTCCGCTCCACCGCCGAAGTTGGGGGAGGGTGCCTGAGCGTGAGCGAGGGCGGGAGGGGGCGGTCTGGGAGCCCGAA
>Ga0272441_10005357_pt1 | contig 22397 bp, 22 predicted proteins | sample SSMProp6N_FD_193582 | JGI IMG/M metagenome (GOLD analysis project Ga0272441, IMG submission 193582) | Marine sediment archaeal communities from Little Sippewissett salt marsh, Falmouth, MA, United States - SSM-Prop-6N | ecosystem: Environmental > Aquatic > Marine > Wetlands > Sediment ... | reverse complement strand
GTCGAGCCCTGTGCTGCGAGGAGGTCCTGGTCGAGCGCCGCCAACAGGCGGATCTCGGCGATTGCTCCGGCTTCAGCCGTGTGGACCGCTGCCCGCCGTCTCAACTTGCCGCCGGCAAAGACCAGCACGAGCAGGGCCGCGGCGGCGGCCGCCGTCCATGCGAGCGAGCGGCCCAACGGCCAGGCAAGCACGCGGCCGCGCCGCGGCCCGGCCGCCGTTCGGACTTCGCGCATGACGTCCGCGGTGAACCGCTTGCGCACGTGTGCCGGGGGCGGTTTGAGCGGGTTTGCGTTCAGCCACCGTCGAAACCAGACTATGAAACGGTCCATGGTGGGGCCTCCTTTCCGGCCGCGAGCCATGCGCGCAGGCTGTTTGTCGCGCGGTGCAGGTGGGATTTGACCGTGCCGACCCGGCAGCGCATGATCTCGGCGATTTCCTGAAGCGCCAGATTGTGAAGATGGTGCAGGAGCCAGGCGGTCCGCTGTTTCTCGGACAGGCGGCGGATTCCCTTGCTGATTTGCTCGCCAAGCTCGCGGTTTGTCAACTGCGCGTCCGGGTTCGGTCCGGGCGCCTCGATTCTCGTTTCGAACAGCGTCCGGCCCTGTTCGTCTGTGGGTACGGCGCCGGCCGACGGGATCCGGCGCGCACGGTGTCTGTACAGATCCTTGCACGTGTTGAGGACGATCCGGTACAGCCACGTGGAGAACTTCGCGCTCAGCCGGAACCTGTGCAGCCCGCGGTACGCGCGCACGAACGCTTCCTGCGCCGCGTCCCGCGCGTCTTCGTAGTTGCCCAGCATACTGAACGCCGTCTTCAATGCCGTCTCCTGATAGCGGTCCACCAGTTCCGCATACCGGTCGATGTCGCCGGCAAGCACCGCTTCAATGGTCTGAGCATCGTCTGCTGACATCGGTTCGGGCCCCGTACGATACGCACAGACGCGGGCTACCGGTTCATGCCCGGCCGGCGCCGGGCCCGGTTGCGATAGAGCCACAGCCGGCGCTGACCGGGCGGCATCGCCCGCAGCTGTTCCCAACGCTGCATGAGCTGCTCGTAACGTGCGGGGTCTCGTCGTTGCAGTTCGGCCAGACGCTCCTGGATGTGCCGGCGCCTGCGCCCCATAACATCGACGAAGGCCTCCGGGTTCGCATCCCGGAGCCGGTGCAGACGACGCTGTCGATATTCCTGCAACTTCGTCAAGGCGCGGTCATAGGCCTCAGGATCCGACTGGCGCAGCAGCAGCAAATACTGATGGAGCCGCCGCCGACGCGCTTCGATCTCCCGGCGGAACGCTTCCGGGTCCTCCATCCGCAGCTTACGCAGCCGCGCAAGTTCCTCGTCCGGCGCTGTGCCCGTCTTTCCGTCCGTTTGTCCTGCGCCCCGCATGCCGGGAATCTGCGCGCAGGCTTGCTCCCGGCCCGCCGGCGCTGCCAGCGCCAGGCACGCCAGTGCCGTTATCAGAAGAACCCGTCGTCTCAAGCTCATGTCCTTTCCTCCTGTCCCATCGCTCGGCCGGAAGCATAGCACAGCCGCGCCAATTCTGCCCACCGTCTCGACGCAGACAAAGCCGTCACGCTTGGCGCGACGGCCTTGTCCTGGACTTGAGGCAAGTGTCTGTGTCAGCGCCGTCGCCGCCGCCGGCCCCTCCTGCGGTCACGTCGGTTCTCGCGCCGGTCTTCACGGCGGTCCCGCACGTCCTCGCGCCGGTCCCGCACGTCCTCACGCCGGTCCCGTACGTCCTCGCGCCGGTCCCGTACGTCCTCGCGTCGGTCCCGTACGTCCTCGCGCCGGTCCAGCCTGTCCTCGATCCGGTCCAGGCGCCCGCCGTCGTGCTTCTCGTCCCGGATGTCCTCGCGTTTGTCCCGGATGTCCTCACGTCGGTCCCGGACATCTTCACGCCGGTCCGCTACGTCCTCGCGCCGGTCCCGGATCTGCTCTCTGCGGTCCCGAATGTCTTCGCGACGATCCAGCCGATTTTCGAACCGGTCCAGCCTGCGCCAATGCCGGTAGCGTCGGGGATGTGCGGGCGCTGCGTCTTCCTCCGCATGTCCGATTGTCGGCCCCAGTGTCGCGCACGCCAGTCCTGCCATAACAAGAAGTCGCATTCCGTTCATGATCTCTTCCTCCTCGTCTGTCGCTCTTGCGTTTCCTTCCCTGCAGGTTCTACCGGGTTAGACGACAACTTCGTGAGCCGGGTTTACATGAAAAATGCACATCGCGAGCCAGCAGTGCAGGTCACGGTTGTGCGTGCGGTCCGCGCTTGCGGAATTGGCCCGGGGTCGTGCCCGTCAGCCGCTTGAAGGTCTTCGACAGGTGGTAGGCGTCGCAGAATCCTGTTCGCGCCGCGATCGCTGCCAGCGTCAGCTCGGTCTCGAGCAGGAGATCCTGGCAGGCCGAGATTCGCTTCCATAGCACATGGCGATGTGGCGGCATGCCGTAGAGCCGCCGGAAAAGCGTGCTGAAATACGTTTCCTCAAAGCCGGCCAGCCGGGCCAGCTCCGATACGCGCAACGGGTCGGCGTAGTGACGCGCAATGTGACTGAGCACCTCGCGGAATCGAGCCGTCAGTTCCTCTTCGCGGGCGCTCGGGCCGTCCGTGTCCTTTGGCTTGAGGAAGTGACTCAACAACTGCAGCACCAGTCCCGTCGTTTCCCACGCACGGTCCGGCCGTTCCTTCGCGGCCCGGAAGATCCGCTGAAGCCGTCGCATCATCGGCAGTATCCGGCGCCGCTGCGCCCGCTTCGACGGCACCCAGGGGCGCCGTCCCGGAAAGTCGCGGCTGTGCGCCTCGCGCGCGATCAAGTGCGTCCAGAAGATCGTGATCTCGGTGTAGCAGCCGAAACTTACTTCCGTGAATGCCGGAATCAGATACAGCCGACCCGGCGTCAACGCCAGGGCGTCGCCGCCCATCCGCAGCCAGCCGCGCCCCTTCTCGATGTAGTACAGGCGCGTGAAGGGGTCGCACGTGTTCGTCAGCCCCCAACGTGTGCTCAGAACGGAGCGCCGCACCGTCAATACCCGGGCTTCGAAAAGCACGGAAAACTGCATTCGTCCCTCCTGATATCCAAGGAAGATACATCAATAAACATTGAATGTACATTGTTTTCTGCAGCATAGTTCTGAATGATACACAGAATAATACAGCATCCGAGTCAATCGCGTCAGTGGCGTCAATCCCGTGAGGTTCACGACGGGGTTTACGACAAGGTTCAGGACAAGGGAGAAGGCCGATGCGGGAGATATCGAAGCAGGATCGGGAAGTGTTGCGCGGGCTGGCGGAACAGGTTTCGCAGATCGCGGCCTGCCCGGCTCATTGGGAGACGGCCGCGCATTGGCGTTGTTTGAACGATCTTGCGCCTGTTCGTCCGATGGTCCGCGTGTACCAGATTCCCTGGCACGAGATGGATGTGGCCGGTGCGCTGGCGTTGCGCACGACCGGCGCGTTTTACCGTGGCGTGGAGTGGCGTCTTCGACGCACGCTCTACGAATGGCGGCACATCAGAGCAGATCAGGTGGTCGATCCTTTCTACACCTGCGAGCCGGTCATGCGGCGTACCGGCTACGGTTTGACGCTGAAGCAGGACATTATCGCCCAGGATCCGACGGGCGGGATACAGGCGCACCACTACCACAACCAGATTCAGAACGAGCAGGATCTGGACAAGATTCGGCGGCCGCTGGTGACATTGGACGAGGCGGCCACGGCGGCCCGGAGCCAGGCGCTGGCGGAGATCTTCGGGGATCTTTTGCCGGTACACGTTCAGGGCCTGGTCCGCTGCAGTTTCTCGCCGTGGGACAGGCTCACGACGTGGTGGAACCCGCAGCAGGCACTGATGGATCTGATCTTGAATCCGGCGCTTGTGCACAAGGCCATGGACCGCTTGACGGACGCAATGCTGAGCGAGCTCGAGCAGTACGAGCAACTCGGCCTGCTTTGCGTCGGCACGGGAAATCTCACGACTGGCGAGGGCGGGCTTGGCTACACAGCGGCGCTGCCGCGTTCGGATCGGCCGAGGAACGGCGCACATGCGATTGAACTCTGGGGCGGGACCATGGCCCAGATCTTTTCGGAAGTTTCTCCCCAGATGCATGAGGAGTTCGCGCTGCAATACGAAAAGCGGCTCATGGCCCGGTTCGGGCTTTGCTACTACGGTTGCTGCGAGCCGCTGCATCACAAGATCGACCTCGTGGCGAAGCACCTGCCGAACCTGCGCAAGATCTCGATGAGCCCGTGGGTCGATCCGGCGGTGGGCGCGGAGACGATCGGCGATCGGTTTGTTTTCTCGTTCAAGCCGAACCCCGCCTTCCTTGCTACCGACGGCCACTGGGACAGGGAGAGTGCGCGGCGTGAGATTCTGAACGTGCTCGAGCACACCGAACGGCACGGCTGCCCGCTCGAGATTGTGCTCAAAGACATCAGCACCGTGCGCCATGAGCCGCATCGGCTGTGGGAATGGACAGAGATGGTGATGGGTTTGGTGGGGCGGGCGTGCCCGGTTTGACAGTCCGATCTTGGCTTGGACCTCTCTGCGGCGCGAGACACGGCTCTTCCCTCTTGGCGGCGTGTGTGTCTAGAATACGGACGTTCTGTGGGAAACAGACGGAAGAGGAAATCGTTGAACGTAATCGTCGCACCTACTCGTCGCGCGATCTCGTAGCGCATCGCATGGTCGTTCGATGGGGATCGGGCGAGGAGTACGGACGACGAGTACGTGCGAGGATGGGGAACGGAACGACGATCGAGCAAACAGAACACGGCGCAGAACGCTGGAGGATACGCGCGACGATTCAGGACAGGCCGACGACGGAGAGCGGGATGTGAGCGAGCCGACAGAGGATTCTGATCACGTGATGGCTGCCTTGCGCCGGGGCAGCCCTGTGTTTTGGGCGAATCCCGGACGCCGGTCCGGGGCTGCCGCGTTCGCCGGGCAGGCGCTCGGCCGCTCCGACATCGAAGACGCGGCCGAGCGCCTGGGCCGATTCGCGCCCGCGCTGGCCGAGCTCTTTCCCAAGCTGGCGCAGAGCCACGGCGTCATCGAGTCGGCGTTGTGTCCCGTTCCCAAGCTGGCCGAAGCGCTGGCCGCGGAGACGGAGACCACGTTGCCCGGCGATGTCTTCGTCAAGGCCGACCACGCGCTGCCGGTGGCGGGCTCGATCAAGGCGCGTGGCGGGATCTATGCGGTGCTGCATTTCGCGGAGCAACTCGCCGTGGCTGCCGGTCTTCTCTCGGTGTCCGACGATTACCGCCGCTTGCTGCAGGACGATGCGCGCGCGTTGTTCGCCGAACACGAGCTGACCGTGGCGAGTACGGGGAACCTCGGTCTGAGTATCGGGCTGATGGGCGCGGCGCTGGGGTTCCGTGTCACCGTCCACATGTCGGTCGAGGCCAAGCCCTGGAAGAAGGCGCGGCTGCGCGCACGCGGCGTGAACGTTGTCGAACATGGCGGCGACTACACGGCCGCCTGCACAGCGGCGCGCGCCGAAGCCGAGCAGGACGCCAAGGTCTACTTCATCGACGATGAGAATTCCGAGGAACTGTTCCTCGGTTACAGCGTTGCGGCGTTGCGGCTCGAGGCGCAGCTTCGCGATGCGCGGCTCCGCGTCGACGCGGAGCACCCACTTCTGCTGTACCTGCCCTGTGGGGTGGGCGGCGCGCCCGGCGGGATCACGTTCGGCGCGCGCCATGTGTTCGGCGACCACGCCCATTGCTTCTCCGCCGAGCCCGTCGCCGCGCCCTGCATGCTGCTGGGGTTGCTGACCGGACGGCACGACGCCTGCTCGGTCTATGACATCGGACTCGATGTGCGCACCGACGCGGACGGGCTCGCCGTCTCGCGCCCGTCCCGGTTCGTCGGCAAGTTGGTTGCGCCGCTTCTGAGCGGGTGCTACACCGTTACGGATGCGCAGCTCTACCGGGCGCTGCTGATGCTGCACGAGACGGAGGGCATCGCGGTCGAACCGTCCGCGGCCGCGGGTTGCATGGGGCCCGGCATGGTCTCGCACTCGGCGGCAGGCAAACGCTATCTTGAGAAGGCGGGGCTGGCCGGGCGGCTGGACAAGGCGACCCACGTGATCTGGACGACCGGCGGCAGCCTGGTGCCGACCGAGGAGCAGGCGCGGTTCCTGGAGCTCGCGCGGGGGTTCGGTGCCCGACGCTGCTGAAGAGGCAACATGCAACACGCAACATGCAACGCGCAACATTCAATCGGGATGGATTGTCTGTTGTCTGTTGCATGTTGTATGTTGAATGTTCAGAGCGACTGAAGGAAATTTGCTTTAAGGGAGACAGCAGCATGCCGGAGAAGAAACCGAACATCCTGTTCATCATGGCGGACCAGCACCGTTGCGACTACCTGGGCGCGGCAGGCGCGGAGTTCTTGAGGACGCCGAATCTGGATCGGATTGCGGCGCAAGGCGTTCGTTTCACGCAATGCACGACCAATGCGCCGGTCTGCGCGCCGGCCCGGATCGGACTGGCGGCGGGCCTGGACCCGTGGCGAATGGGGAGCATCGACAACAACAGTTTTCTGCCGCGCAGTGTGCCGACCTATTACCAGCGTCTGCGTGATCACGGGTATCGGGTCGGATGCGTGGGCAAGCTGGACCTGGCCAAGCCGGACGGCTACAACGGCCGATACGGCGACCGGCCGTGTGTGTTCGGGTGGGGCTTCACGCATCCGGAAGAGTGCGAAGGCAAGATGCATGCAGGCCAGAATCCGGAGCCGCGCGGGCCTTACGGGCTGTGGCTGCAGGAACAGGGGCTCTACGACAAATTCCACGCCGACTACCTCGCACGCAAGTCGAAGGGCTGGATCAAAGATGCCTCGCACGACTCGGTGCTGCCGGCGGAGGCGTTCGAGGATATCTACGTTGGCCGACGCGCCGCCGCCTGGCTGGCGGATATTCCGGACGATTTCCCCTGGCACCTGTTCGTGAGTTTCGTGGGCCCGCACGATCCGTTCGATCCGCCCACGGAATATGCGGATCGCTATCGCGACGCCGAGATGCCGCCGGCGATCGCCGATGCTTGGGAGGGCAAGCCGGAGCAGACATTCCGGAAGCGCCGCCGCGCGATGGAGCCGGAAGAGGTCGCGGTCACCCGGCGTCAGTACTGTGCGGCGATCGAGGCGAACGACGACCAGGTCGGACGCATGCTCGAAACGCTGGAACAACGCGGCATGCTTGAGAACACGGTTCTTGTGTTCTCTAGCGACCACGGCGAGATGCTGGGCGATCACGGGCTCTACACCAAGAGCGTGCCCTACGAGGGCGCGCTGCGCGTGCCGTTGCTGGTCGCCGGACCCGGCATCGAGGGCGGACGCGTGTCGGACGCGCTCGTGGAACTCGACGACGTGAACCCGACACTCTGCGAACTGGCCGGACTGCCGGCGCAAGAGAACATCGATGCGCGGTCGGTGGGCCCTGTTCTGCGGGGTGAGACCGCGGAGCATCGAGACTGCGCGGTCAGCGCACTGCGCAATTTCCGGTGTGTGCGGACCCGACGGCACAAGCTGATCGAGAACTACAATGACATCACGGAGTTGTACGACCTGGAAGCCGATCCCGGCGAACTGCATAACATCGCCGCAGAGCAGCGCGGCATCGCCGGCAAGCTCCGGATGCAGCTTCGTGCGCGGTTCGCCGACGGCAAGTGGCTGCGGTGATGCGCTGCTGCCAGGCAAGCCTGAAATCCGAGATACCCACGTGTCCTCCGTAGCTCGCAGAGCGAAGGAGGAAGCACGAATGAAGGACGAAGCCCCAATGACGACGATTCCCACAAGCCCAGCGTTTCTCATTCGGATTTCGTCATTCCGGCTTGGCTGTGCGCGAGTCGCCTGAGCGCTGCCCGCGTGTCCCGGTCGGCGGGGTTCAGCGCGAGGGCTTGAGAGTAGTGCACGAGCGCTTCCGGGCGCCGGCCCAGTTGCTCGAGCGTCATGCCGAGGTTGTAGTGCGTCTGCGCATCGTGCGGCCGCAGCATGTGCGCGGCGGAGAAATGCACGAGCGCCTCGGTCAGCTTGCCGCTTGATGCCAGTGCCACGCCGTAGTTGTTGCGCGCGCGCGCGTTCGCGGGCTCGAGCGCGACGGCTTGCGAGAACAGGGCGCGTGCCTCCGCCTGTCGGCCGAGCCGGCGCTTGACCGAACCGAGCTGGATGATGGCCGGCGTCAGGTCGGCGCGTATCGCGATTGACTCTTCGTAGCGGTCGGCGGCTTTGCCCAATTCGCCGCGTCGTTCCCGGGCCCGGCCGAGATTGTACTGGCTGACGAAACTGCCGGGGTTGACTTCCAGCGCGTGTGAGAACAGCGTGAAATCGTCGCGCCACGTTCGCACCTGTCGAAAGCTCAGGGCCGCGAGCGTCACGAGCGCGAACCCGGCAAGCGCGCCTGCGTGCCGGCTTCTCAGGCGGCTCGAGAGAAGGGCGGCGAGCACGGCCGGCCCCAGCATGGCCGGGTACACGAACCGATCGGCTACGGTCGAGTATTCCTGGAACAGGAAAGGGACGAAGCCAAGCACAGGCACGAGCGGTATTACGAAGAGCAGCAGAGCGAGGTGGATGCCCGTATTGCGCGCGCGCGGCAGCGCCGCCAGCGCAGCAGCAGCGCCCGGCGCCAGCCACGTCACGTAGAGAAGCCGGTGGTTCTGGAGCAGACGCGGGGCACGCCCGTAGTCGATGCAGAGCCGGACCGGCACAAACAGCTTGCGCAGGTAGAACGCGAGCGCGTCGCCCGCGATGAACGGCCGCATCCGCAACGGCGGGATGAACGTGACGCTGGCCACATCCTGGACGCGGCGGGTCAGGATCACGAACACGAGGGAGATCGCTAGCCAGGCGAGCAGGACGCCGTCTGCGAGGCGCCGCCTACCTGTCCACACCAAACACCACGCGAGCGCCGGAACGACCACGGCCACGGGCTTGGCGAGCAACGCGAGCGCGAAACAGAGCGTGGCGCCAGCGGCGAGTGCCGCGTGCCTGAGCCGCCCGCCCGCCCCGGTCCGGTCCGCCGCCGTCGGCGAGGCGAAGCCGAGCCAGAGCAACAGGGCCGAGAACGAGAAGCAGGCACAGAGCAGATCCTTCATGCCGGTCGCCCAGGCAACGGCTTCGACCTGCAAAGGGTGCCAGGCAAACAGCGCGGCGCCAGTGGCGGCCGCCCAGGCGCAGCGTGTTCGCGATAGCTCCGTGCGGCCGCGCAACAGCAGTTGCACAATACGATGGACCAGCAGCACATTCGCGAGATGCACAAGCAGATTCGCCGCGTGAAAGACCCCGGGATCCAGACCGTTCGCGCCCTGCGCGAGCTTCGTCAATCCAGTCCAGACCGTATACGTGACCGGGATGTAGAGCTGCTTGTAGGGGCGCGTCCAGAAACGGGCCACACCCGCGAAGCCCGGCGCGCGCAGGGCTCCGTTCTCGTAGATGTTCGCGTTGTCGTCCCACAGCACGAACTCGTGCGTGACCGCGGCGGCAAAGACCAGCACGGTCACGCATAGCAGGACTGAGCCACATGTGAACGACAGACGCATCGGGATGCCTGCGGACAATATGCGTGGTACCCCGCACATTGTCCACAGAGAACGGATTGAGAAACCTCAGCCGTCCTTCTTCTTTTCTGCTGTCGTGCAGGGGTGCGTCGCCCCTTCACCATGACACGCGCGGATCTGTTCCGGAGTGCACTCGCTCGGTTCGCCCTTCAAGTTCTCCGGCTTCTGGCAGCCTTTCTTCGTGCAGCACATGCTTGCTCACCTCCTTTCCCGACCGGACATGCTTGCTGTTCCTCGACCGAGCCGCCCAGCAGCTCGGCCGTCAGCTTCAGGCAATCCGCCAAGGCCCGTTCGTTCAAACGGTAGTGGACGAAGTAGCCCCGCCGCTCCGGCGCGACAAGCCCCGCGTCGCGCAAAATGCGCAGATGCTGCGAGACCGCACTCTGGCTGATGTCGAGCCGCGCCGCCAACGCGCCAACACACAGCGGTCCACCGCGCAACAGCTTGATGATCCGTAAGCGGCTCTCCACCGCCAGCACGCCATACAGCCTCGCCATCTTCTCCAATCGCTTCATCCGGCCCCCTGGTTTAGTGTCCGCTAATATACTGATACGGACGAGGGCGGGTGTCAAGCCTGGAAATGGGCTTCTGTGGCGGGTGGGGCTTGACAGTTGGCGGCTGGGGCCCGAGACTGGAGCCGGAGCAGTCATGCACTGCTGATTCCTATTCGCGTCGATTCGTGTGAGTCGCGGGCAAGAGAATTTTTGGAGGTCCCGATGCGAACAGTAAGGCTGCTGATGTTGGGCGTGTTGGTATTGTTGGCGGGCGCGGTGCGTGCGGACGATGAGCTTGAACTGGATCCACCGCACATCACGGTATACGGCACGGCGATCACGGAGATAACGCCGGATCGGATGGTATGGCTGTTGGCGGTACGGAACGAGGCGCCGACGCTCCAGGAGGCCGCGGAGATCCAGGCCCGGTCGGTGCAAGAGGTGCTTGCGTTGTTGGCGGCCAGGGGCATAGCCGAGCGGACGGTGGAGACGGCGCGCACGGAGCTTGCCGAGGTGCACGGGGCGCGGACGAGTTTTCGTTCGCGGTCGGGTTACGCGGCCTCGACGGGCATTTCGTTTGGGTGTTCGGATTTTTCGCAGTACGAAGCGCTGTGGACGGGGCTCGCGAAGATCCAGCACGTATCGGTCCGGTCCGTGCTCTACGACCACAGCCGGCGGGCGGAGTTAGAGAACGAGACGCGCAAACAGGCGGTGCTGGCGGCGAAAGAGCAGGCGTTGTCGCTGGTCGGCACGTTGGGCGCGAAGCTGGGTGCGCCGCTGTTGGTCGAAGAGCATCCGCGTCTGAACGAAGGCTGGGGGCAGCCGGTAACGCTGGGCGACATCGGCAAGATTCGGGACGAGGCGCACCGCAGCGGCGATATCCTGGCGCCGGGCAAGATCGCGATCCGCATCCGCGTGAAGGTCATTTTCGGGCTGGCACAGTGAGCGTCAGCGCCAAAACGGCCACAGTACTTTTTTGTTCGGTCCTCTGGGCTTAGGGCTTCTTCGGGCCGCCCTTCCGGCCGGCTGCCTTCTCGCCTTTGCGCGTTTGCTTTTCGGCCTTGGTCTGGACCCGGTCTTCGGCTGTTGCGGCTTTCTTCTGCGCTCTTTCGAGGGCTTGCGCGGCTTTTTCGGCGGCCCGCTGATTCTTCGCTTCGGCTTTCTCCATCTTCTTTTCGACGCCGGCCGTGCCACGGGTTCCGAAGCCCAGCTTCATTTTGAGCCTGACCCACCAAGGTTTCGGCTTGCCAGGTGTTGCGTCCTGCGTCTCGGCCGCCGTGTCCTCTTCGGTCGTGCTGAGGGACTCTTCGATCTTGCCCCAGCCCTTCTTCTGCTTCTTGAGTTCGAGCAGTTCTTTGGCGGACAGGTCGGTCAGGGGGTCGAGTTTCACGGCTTTCTTCACGTCGCCCCATGCGTGCTCTTTGCCGAGCGCGAGGATTTCCTCTGCTGACAGTTCGCTTGTATCGGCCATATTCAGAGCCTGCTTGACCTGGCCCCAGTGTCCGTGGCTGTCGCCGAGCAGCAGGATCTGCTCGGCGGTCAGGTCTCTGTCTTCGGCCAGCGCCATGGCCTGTGCGATCAGGCCATAGCTGTAGCCTTGCGCGTAGAGCTTGGCCGCCAGCTCAGCGTTTTCGCCGAACATCTGCTCCATTTCCTCGGGGGTCTTGGGCTCGTCGGTGTCCGCCGGTTCTTCTTCCTTCGGCGGATCCGCGGGTTCGGTGCTCTGGGCCTGACTCACGGGCTGGACTGCCCAGGCGAGCCCAAGCGCGACGGCGATCAGGACCGTGATGATCTTCAACGTTCGTGTTGTCATTTCTTGTCTCCTTTTGCTGCCTTTTCCTGTGCTTTTCGGTTCCGTTTCTGCGCCTTCTCCCTCTGCTTCTCGGCCTTGATTTCCATTCTGTGCGTCCGGTCTTCTGTTCTCTCGAGCTGTCTGGCGGCGCGTTGCGCGGCCCGCGCGCGTTCGTCGGCGTTCGGCGCGGCGGGTGCGTCAGCCTCGCCTGCCTTGCGGCCGGGGTCCGTACCGGCCGGTTCGGTTGAGGGCGCTTCGACGGGCTCGCCGTCTTCGGGTGCTGTCGGGTCGGCTGTCGTGGGCACGTCGTCGGCGCTTAGCGGGCCGCGCATCGAGGGCTCCGCTTTGTTTTGCCGTTCGGCCGCTGCGTCGGCCAGAGCCTGCGCTTTCTCGAGCATGGTCGTGGAACGGCCGGCTGCGGATGTGAGACGCGCCGTCAGCTCTGAGAGCTGTTGTCTGGAGGCGCCGCGTTCCATGGCCTCCAGCAGCAGATTGCTGAGTTCTTGTCTGTCTCTTGCCGCGCAGCCAGGTGTTGCGGCGAGTTTCGCTGCAGCTCTGAGCCGATCGGCCCGCACGGCGACGGCCGTGGCGATGGCCTGAGCGGCCTGCTTCTTGAGCAGTCCCTCCCTGAGCTTATTGGCCAGACCGGCGGCGGGGAGCCCGTCGCGTTGAACCTGGGCGATGAGCGCGATTGTCGCCGCCAATTCCCGGTACGCAGCGGGATCGGTCCGGGCCCGGATCTCACGCTTCAGGTCGGCGAGCTCCTGCGCCGTCGTCGCTCGGCATGCGAGCGTGAAGAGGCCCACGGCCACGATGCTACAAGCGGATGATCGCATTTCTTCCTCCGAACCCGTCGTTGGCGTACCATTTCGCGTTTGGATCTGTTTCCCATCGCGCGCCGTCGACCAGGAACCCGTACTGGTATCTGCCGGGGTCGAGTTGCAGCGTTACGGTCCAGACGCCATCCTTCTCGGGGTCCGCCAGAGCGCTGTTCCTTGGGTTCCACGCGTTGAAATCGCCGACGACCGCCACAGTTCTTGCCTCGGGCATGACGAGTGTGAGGGTCACCGGCCGTCCGGCAGTCGGCCGCACGAGCTGGCGTCGGGCCAGGCCCAGCGCAATCAGCACGATGACGGCAGTGCCGGTGAGCGCCCAGCGCATCGCTTTGAGCCGGAGCACGAGCGGCGCGGCGCGCCGCTGTCGGCCTGCAGGAAGACTAGCGTAGACCTGGCGCATGACCTTCCGTGTGAGTCGCGCGGGCGGCGTCAGGCCGCGCGCGAGGTGACGGGTGAACCGGTCCCATTCGGCGTCAGGCAATGTCTCATCTTCTTGTCTTGTGTGCTTCTTCGGCATTGGGCTCTCGCTCCGTCCAGAGAGCTCTGAGTTTGCGTCTGGCCCGGTGCAGCCTGGCCTTCACCTGCTTGACCGGTATGTTCAGGACTTCGGCTATCTCCGCGTAGCTCAGATCCTGTTGTACACGCAGAATCAAGACCTCCTTCTGCCCGGCAGGCAGGCCCATGAGCGAGTGCTGGACAAACGCCTCGTCCTCCTTGGCCGCCAGTTGGCGTTCCGGGTCCGGCGCAGTGCCGGCGAGCCGGTCGAGCAAGCTCCTTGCTCGTCCGATCGGGGCGTCGATCGGCACGGCAGCAATCCTCTTGCGTTTTGCCCTGTCGCGACACAGGTTCAAGGCGATGGTGTAGAGCCAGGTCGCGAATCTTCTTTTCGCATCGAAATCCGCGAGTCTGCGGAAGGCCCGAACGAAGGCCTCCTGGGCCAGTTCTTCGGCGTCCCATCGGTTGCCCGTCATCCGGTAGGTGAGGCTGAACACCATCTTCTTGTATCGCTCCACCAACCAGGCAAACGCCTCGGTTTTCCCGGCCCGGCATGTCTCGATCAGGGCAAGATCGTCATCGTGCTCGACCTGTTCATCCATGCCTCTCATCCTAAGTATACGAGTTTGCCGGGGGAAAGTTGCCTGCTCAGAACCGGATTTCCAGGGCTGCGCGCACCGTATTGGCCGTATACTCGGCCGATTCGGCGTTGGAACTGTTTTTCTGGAGTGAATAGCCGATTTCAGCCGAATAGGTCTCGGAGATCTCATGGATCAGCGAGATGACGAGGAACAGCGTTTGACTATTCTGGCCGCCGCCGTCTTCTCCCTCATCGATTGGCCGTTCCGGGTAGTCCTTCAGGTGGTACTGGGCGATGCCGAGCAGGTAGGTCGTTTCCGTGAAGGGTTTAACCAGAACAGCGTCCAACACACAGTTGCGGTAGTCATACTCCGGCTCGCTGGATTGGTTGTTCTGCAGGCGCAGTCCGAGCGTTGCGAGGAATGCAGGCCAAACGCTCCGCGTACAACGCACGCCGAGTTCGCCGCCATTGTCTTCACGGTCGGCGTCCTGGTGCGTCTTCCACCAGAGCCGGGCCCCGTATTCGAGGCTGAGGTGTTTGGATCGACGTTGTGTCAGACGCAGCGCGAACGCATTTCTGAGGTAGTTCCCATCGTCCTGCTCGCTGCCGATCAGATGTCCGTAGTGCAGGAAGGACGGGAGGTAAGCGGCGGTCCATCGCAGGACTCCTCCGGCAGCCCCTGTCAGCTCGACCATGCCGCTGACCATGTAGTTGTCGGCTTCCCGATTCTGCAGGTAGATCTCCTGGTCCAGATCGCAGCCGAGTCCGAGTTCCAGCTCCTGCCCCAGTTCCCGGCGGAACACGAGGCCCAGGCTCGGATTGAAGAAGACATCAGTGGCCGGGTCTTCGGTTTCGTTTTCGATGTTGTCACTGAGCCCGACGGCCAACGTGATCAGACCCTCCCGTTCTGTCTCGGTTTCCGCGACGGAATCTGATGGCCGCAGGTGCGAGACGATTGCACAGGCCAGCGCAGTCAGAAAGATTCGCATGTGCATGTCACCCTCCGTTCTACGGTTCGGCGCGGCCGTCCTTCTGGCGCGGGTGCCGGCTGGGCTTGCCGAAGTGCATGCGCTGGTCTTTCGCCAGTTTCATCGGCAGCCTGCAGTGTGTCCATCCGCCTTTTGAGAGGCCGTCGGGAAAGTCGTGCACGAGCATGCCGGCGCGGTTTTTTGGCAACTGCACGGCGATTGTTGCATCGGGCCGCGCGACGAAGCTTCCCCAGTGCGAGTAAGGCCGCGCCGAGTTATTGGCCACGGCCCAGAGCAGGTTGTCCGCGCAGCGGGTCGGCACTTCCCGCGTGTTCAGCACGTCGAGGCAGTTCGGTCCCTTGCTGCCCGCGTTGTAGAATGAATGCAGCATGAGCGTGACGCGCTTGTCTCGATAGCCGGCGTAGAGCTGCGGGAAGCACACATCGTAACAGATCGCGAACCCGGTTTTGACGCCGCGTATCGTGCGGGTCACCAGTCGGTTGCCGGCCGAGTACGCTTTCTGGTCGCCGGCCGTGCACATGCATTTGTCGTAGCGGTCGACGATCGCACCGGTCGGGTCGATGAGGTAGAGGCAGTTCGTTGGTTTTGTCTTGTTGTCGAGGAAATGGGAGGAGCCGAGCACGAGCCAAAGGCGCAAGGCCTTCGCGCAGTCGCGCAGCCGCCGCGTTTCCTGCCGAAGCCTGTCCCAGTCGAACTCTTCGAAGGCGCGGAAATCGTGGCGCGCGTAGCCTGACAGGCACGTCTCGGAGGTATGCAACAGGTGCGCGCCGGCGTGCTTGGCCTTGTTCATGTAGCTTCGGACATAGCGTGCGTTGCGCGCGATATCGGCGGAGACGGGGAATTGGCAACTGGCGACTCTGAGCTTTTTGGGCATGGTTGGGTTTCCTTCCGGCTATTGGCTGCAAGCATGTGCATACGGTGCCGTACCGTCAAGCTTGGATGCTGAGGCGGCGACACGGTGCGTTGCGAGTTGGGACTTGAAACCGCAGGCGCGGAGGTGACATCTTGTAGGCGTTGTTCGCGAGGCAGGACGTCGTAGCGGATAGGGAGCGTATCCGCGCTCATCCGCGTGAATCCGCGGCTTGACCTTCTTTGTTCCGGGGAGCAGGCATGAACTTCGCACCGTCAGTATACGAGCACGCCGCGCGGCTGATCGGGCGGAGCCCATGGGCCGTCTCCCGCGACGCGGACCTGATGTTCGAAGCGCACGCCGAGGCCTATCGGCGCTATGGGCATCGGCCGGTGGTCGTGGGTATCGATATCTACAATCTTGAGGCGGAAGCGTACGGCGCGACCGTCGACGAGCCGTCGGGCAACGGGATTCCGGCGATCAGCGGACATTTCTGCGCCGGCACCGAGGCCGTGCTGGATCTGGCCCCGTTCGATTCCGGGCAGGCGGGCCGGATCCCGACCGTTATCTCGGTTGGGCAGCGCCTGAAGGAGGCGTTTCCGGACGCGGACGTCCGGATCCCGGTCAGCGGCCCGTTTTCGATCGCGAGCAACCTGGTCGGTTTCGACACGCTCTTGTGTGACGCATTCACGGCTCGCGACAGCACGCTGGCCGCGCTGCGGCACCTGGTCGAGGGGCAGGTCGGGTTCTGTCGAGAAGTCGTTCGCAACGGCCTGGACATCGCGTTCTTCGAGTCGGCTGCGGCACCGCCCCTGATATCGCCCGAGTTGTTCGAAGAAGTCGAGTTGCCGGCCTTGCAGGAGATCATTTCTGCGGCCGGCGCGGAGGTTGGGCATGCGGTCCCCTGCATCATCGGCGGCGACACGCTGCCGATCCTTTCGGGGATCCTGGCCACGGGTACCGGCTACGTGATCTGCCCGGCGGAGACGGACCAGGCGGGTTTCATGTCGGACATGGCCGAGCATCCCGAGGTGATGGTGCGGATCAACACGCGGCCGGACATCATTGCCGGGGGCGACATGCCGGCGGTGCGCCGGGAATTGGACCGGGTCCTGGCGCTGGCGGCCGGGCGTGAGAAGGCCTGCATCGGGACCGGCGCGTTGCCGTACGAGACGGACCCGGACGTCGTGTTGCAGGCCGCGGAATACGTCAGGGGGGCAGGTTGAATACGTCGCGGCGTCCGAACATGGTTGTGATCATGTCCGACCAGCACAACCCGCATGTGATGGGGTGCGCGGGCAATACGGTTGTGCGGACCCCGAACTTGGATGCGCTCGCGGCCGAGGGCGTGCGGTTCACGAGCGCCTATTGCCCGTACCCGCTGTGTGTGCCTTCGCGTATGGCGTTCGTGACGGCCCGCGACCCCGATCGTGTGAGGGTCTGGGACAACGGCTGCGTGCTGGCCTCCGATGTGCCGACCGTTGCGCACGCACTTGGGGCGGCCGGCTACGAAGCGGTGCTCTGTGGGCGCATGCATTTCTGCGGGCCGGACCAGTATCATGGGTTCGAGCGCCGGATCTATGCCGATTGCCAAGGCTTCCTTTCGCCCGAGATCCAGGGCTCCGGCTACAACCGCACGAACGGTCAGACGCGGTATGCGGTCGAGATCGCCGGGTACGGCAGGACCGGGTTCCAGGCCTACGACCAGGCCGTCACGGAACGGGCGTGCCGGTTTGTCGAGGAACGGACCGACCCGGAACGACCGTACTGTATGGTGGTCGGCTACATGCTGCCGCACAATCCCCTGATTTGTGAGCGGGCGTTGTTCGAGGAGTACCTTGCGGCATTGCCCGTGCCGGACGCGCTCGGCGCAGACGATCCCGCGGCTTCGCACCCGGCCCTCCGCAAATGGCGCGCGCGGCGGGAGGCCGATGTGCTGCGTCCCGAACAGCAGCACCGCGCGCTGGCCGCCTACTACGGGCTGGTCACGGAGCTGGACCGCAACATCGGGCGGCTCGTCGATGCGGTGCGCAGCAGGTCGGCTGCCGAGGATACGCTTATTGTCTATTGCACGGATCATGGCGACATGGCGGGCGAGCACGGCATGTGGTGGAAATCCTGCTTCTTCGAGGGCGCCGCGGGCGTGCCGCTCGTGGTTTCCTGGCCCGGCCGGTTTCCCGGCGGCAGGTCGGTCGAAGAGGTGGTGAACCTGATCGATGTGCCGGCCACCGTGCTGGATCTTGCCGGCGCCGAACCCGTGCCCGATATGGACGGCCGGAGCCTGGTGGGTCTGTTGGAAGCCGGCGGACCGGTGTCGGGCTGGCCGAACGAGACGTTCTCGCAATATGTTGGCGCGCACGGGGACCGACCCTCGTGCATGATTCGGTCGGGTCCCTGGAAGCTGATGTACTATCCGGAGTTCGACTCGCACCTGCTCTTCAACCTGGCGGAGGATCCCGGCGAGCTGTGCGATCGGGGCTCGGATCCCGCATGTCGCGCGATTGTAGAAGGACTCCTGGCGAAGATCCACGCGCGGTGGTCGGCCGAACGCATGCTCGCGGGCTATGCCGAAGAGCGCCGGGTGCGGGACGAGACGCGGCGGCGCGCGCGCGCGGCCGTTCCGGATGTCGTGTGCCCGGCGCCGCCCCCGCCGGACGCGAACCAATTCGACTTCTCGCAGGTCCCGGGCTGGGCGCAGATTCGGGCGCGCGTCGCACGCGATGCGCGCTGACAGGAGATTCCCGTGGCACTTACCGCCGTCGTGCTTGTGATTGTCTCCGCCTTCCTCCATGCCGGCTGGAACCTGGCGGGCAAGCGAGCACATCCCTCGACGGCCTTCTTTCTGGTCGCGAACCTGGTGGGCTGTCTGTGTCTGGTGCCGTTGTTGCTGACGCACATGCGCGTGATCAGCGTGTTCCCGGCCCGCGTCTGGGTGCTGCTCGCTCTGACAGGTCTGTGCCAGGCCGCCTATTTCGCAGCCCTGGCCGGCGCCTATCGGACCGGCGACTTGTCGGTGGCGTATCCGTTGGCCCGTTCCTCGCCGGTCATTGTGGTAACGATCGCGACGGTGCTCCTGGGGCGCGGCGACGAGGTGGGCGGCCGGTGTGTTTTGGGCATTCTGTTGGTTGTGGCCGGCTGTTTTCTCGTGCCTATGCGCCGGTTCCGCGATCTGCGGCTTGGGAACTACGTGAACGTGAGCTGTCTGCTCGGCCTGTGCGCCGCGTTCGGGACGGCCGGCTATTCGATGCTGGACGATGAAGCGCTGCGCCTTCTGCGCGGCACTCCCGGCGTAGCCACCGGCAACACGATGACCACGCTGCTGTACGCCGGGTTGGAGGCGATCAGCGTGCTGTTTTGGCTCGCGTTGTTTGTGTTGCCGAGCCGCGGCCAGCGCGCGGTTCTCTGCGAGACGCTGCGCGAGAGGGCTCTGCTGGCGGCGGGCACCGGGCTTACGATCTATGCGGCGTACACATTGGTGTTGGTCGCGATGGCGTTTGTCGCGAACGTCAGCTATGTCGTGGCGTTCCGGCAGTTGAGCGTGCCGCTGGGCGCCGTGCTTGGCGTGCTTGTTCTCAAGGAGCCCGGCAGTGTGCCGAAGTTTGTGGGGGTCGGTGTCATGTTCGTCGGGCTCGTGCTGGTCGGGACCGGGTAGGGGCCCGCTTGCTTTGCTGTCGCGCGCTGACGCGGTAGCGCCGCTTGACACGGCGGGAAGCCGGGTGGCAGACTGACCTGCCTTTCTGGGGGTGTGAGAGACGGGAGAGATCGAATGCAGGACAAGGCTCTGACGGTGTGGCCGATGGACGGCCTGACACGCGTGTTTCCTCGGGATCCGGCGCCGCGCGGCGCGGCACGCTTGGCGGCCGCGGGCTGGCAACTCAAGGCGGCGCGCGGCGAGTACGTGAGCTTCCAGCTCGGCGTACGGACGCAGCAGGCACTGGACTCGCTGGCGGTGGAAGTGATCCCGGCACGCAAGGGCACGCCCGGGCTGCCGTCGTCCGCGTTCCGGGCGCGATGGGTCGGGCTGGTGCCCGTGCCGCCGGAGCGGTTCGACGTCGAGGCCGCGGAGCGGCCCGACTACGTGCCCGGCTGGTACCCGGACCCGCTCCAGGACGGGCCGCCCTGGCAACTGCGCGCGAAAGACGGCCCCGCGCCCTGTGTTCTGGCGTCTGCCGTGCACATCACGCTCGAGGTCAGCCGGCGCACGGCGGCGGGGCTCTACCGCAATCGCGTTGTGCTCAAGCGCGACGGCAAGCCTATCCGTCGGATCCCGCTGAGCGTGGAGGTCTGGCCGTTCAGCATCCCGGCACGTCCGACTTTCCACGTGACGAACTGGCTGCAGCTCGATTGCATCACGAAGTGGCATCGGTGCCCGGCCTGGTCCCCGCGCCACTGGCGGCTGATGGAACGCTATGCCGCGGAGATGGCGGCGCATCGGCAGGATGTGATCGCGACCCCGACACTGACCGGCAACTTCCACAACTCCGATCCCATGACGCTCGTGGCCACGACCCGGCGCAAGGGCGGCAACTACACGTTCGACTTCCGGAAACTCGAGCGCTGGGTCGAGCTGTTCACGAAGCACAGGTTCCGGTTCTTCGAGATGTGGCATCTTGCCGCGCAGGCAACGGGCAAGACGTTGCCGCCGCTTCGCCTGTACGACGAGGTGAAGGGGCGCGACGTCTGGTATGAGGGGATGAGCACCGACAGCGCGCGCTACCGCAAGCTGGTCGGCTCGTTCCTCGACGCGCTTACCGTGTGGCTGGCACGCCGCAAGCTGACGGACCGGTTCCTGGTTCACGTCTTCGACGAGCCGCATCGTGCTGCCTGGCCGCGCTATGCCAAGCTCGAGGCGTTCTTCCGCAAACACGCGCCGGGTATCCGGCACCTGGACGCGATCAGCACGAGCGATCTGATCACCGAGTTCGGCGCCGATATCGATTTCCCGGTGCCGCTCACGCGGTACCTGGCCGATGACGTCTACTACCAGGAACGCGCCAAGGCAGGACGACGCCCGGTCTGGTGGTACACCTGCTGCGGGCCGGCCGGCCGGTTCGCGAATCGGTTCGTCCAGAGCCCGCTGCTCAACACGCGCATGCTGCACTGGCAGTCGTTCGCCTACGCGATCAGTGGCTATCTGCACTGGGGCTACAACTTCTGGCATCGTACGAGACAGAACGCGTCCGGTTGGCCGGGCATCAACACCTATGCCGACCACCAGTTGCTCAACCCCTATCGCGAGCACCCGGCGCACTGGGCGGTGGGCGACACCTGCATTGTCTACCCGCCGCCCAAATGGTGGCAGGATCTCGGGCCGGTCAGCTCGCTGCGCTACGAAGCGATGCGCGAGGGACTGCAGGACTATGAACTGCTGCGCATGCTCCAGCGCGCTGTCGAGCCGACGAAGGCACAGCCCGGCAGCAGGACCGCGCGGGCGCGGGCCGCGGGCCGGCGTCTCCTGAAGGCGGTGCGCGGCCCGATCGCCGGCAGCCTGACCGAGTACGAGCGTAACCCGAAACGGCTGCTCCGCGCGCGCGAGCAGGCCGGCGACTGCATTGCGGCGTTGAGCTGAGAGAAGAAAGGACTCGTCATGTTCAAGCCACAGCTGGGTGTATCGCTCCATATGCTTTCGGAACAGGCGGGCTCCGACCTGGTGAAGCAGGTTGCTGCCTCCGGCATCGCCACGCTCGAGGTGAACTGGCGGCTGGGCGAGCCGACGGCGGCCGCGGCGCGCAGCCTGTTGAACCGCTTCCGCGACGAGGGCGCGTTGGAGGTCAAGACCGTCCATGCGCGGTTCGGTGGCGCCTACGATTTTTCGGCGCTCGATCCGGACGTGTACCGGCAGAGCGTACAGAGCGTGGCGGCAGCGATCGAGTTGGCCGTGGAGCTCGGCGCCGGCATCGTGGTCGTGCATTCGGGCGCGGACAACGTGACGCCCGAACAACGCGCCGAGCGCATCGCCCAGTCCAGGCGCGGGCTGGCCGAGCTTGTGCCTGTCGCGCGGAAGGCGGGCCGCCGGGTGGCGCTCGAGTTGCTGCCGCGTACCTGTCTGGGTCGAGACGTACCGGAGCTCTTCACGCTCCTGGAGGGGTTCGAACCCGATGTGCTGGGTGTCTGCCTGGACACGAACCATCTCATGGACCGCGCGGCGACGCTGCCCGGCGTGGTCCGCCAACTCTCGGACCGGTTGATCACGCTGCATCTTTCGGACTATGACGGGGTCGACGAGAAGCACTGGCTGCCCGGTAAGGGCGTACTGGACTGGGCCGCGTTCATGCAGGTGCTGAAGGACATTGACTATCAGGGCCCGTTCAACTACGAGTGTCATCCGCCGGGTGAGACGGTCGAGGAACGGATCGCGCAGTTCGAAGAGAACTTCGCGTGGCTCGCCGGGCTGCCGGGGGACTAGGACTGTTGGACGATTCGGACCATTACGACGTGTAGGAGAAAGGACGGTCCAACAAGTCATACATGTCCAAAAGGTCGTAATCGTCCTACGGGCTGGGGAAAGACCGTCGGTTCTCGGTCGGTCACCCCAGGGGAGCACACAATGACTGATCGTCCCAAGCGGACACAACGCAGGCAGGCGTTCGTCGAAGCGCTGCTCGGCTTGAGCGCCGACCCGCGGCGCACGCTGCGGCGGCTGGTCTTTGTGCTGCTGGGGTTCGAAGCGTTCCTGATCGTGATGCACCTGGTCGTCACGGTCGCGCTGGCCGAGCTGGCCGCGCGCACGGCCGACGGTCATATCGGCGTGTTCGACCTCGGCGAGGAAGGCACGCTCGGCGTCTGGTTCTCGAGCCTGCAGCTGCTTGTGCTGGGACTCGGC
>Ga0272441_10005356_pt1 | contig 22397 bp, 23 predicted proteins | sample SSMProp6N_FD_193582 | JGI IMG/M metagenome (GOLD analysis project Ga0272441, IMG submission 193582) | Marine sediment archaeal communities from Little Sippewissett salt marsh, Falmouth, MA, United States - SSM-Prop-6N | ecosystem: Environmental > Aquatic > Marine > Wetlands > Sediment ... | reverse complement strand
CCCTCTGCCCATCCGTTTCCCCATCCATTTCCCCATCCCTCTGCCCATCCATTTCCCCATCCCTCTGCCCATCCGTTTCCCCCTCCATTTTCTTACATTTGCCCTTCTTCCAGTCACCCTGCCAAAGTGAGCGGTGCTCCCGGTTTCGTGACCAAGTTTTTAATACTTAATCAGAATATTGTGGATACTTTCCGAACAACATGTTGAATCAGCGGGAGTAATCCAATGCCAGAGGCCGCGGGGGAAGATCTGTCCGATGATCCGGATCAGATGATGGACGCCTATGCAAAGGAGATAGAGGACATAGCCGAAGGCCTGGACACCCTGAAGAAGGACCTGGAGAAGAAGGAGAGCCTCCTGGCCCAGGTGGAATCCACCCTGGAGGAGTCCGAACGGGAGCTTGAAAAGAAGATCACCGCCATAAACGAAAAGGACGAGAAACTCCGCAGCATAGAGGAGATACTCCAGCGAAAGGAAGAGGAGATAGGTATCCAGGAGGAGGAACTCCAGACCAACGCCGCTTTGGAATACCTGTCCTTCAAGTCCCGGGAAGAGGAACTGATTGAAAGGGAGAGGGGACTGGAGGATTTTGACAGGGAACGGGACGAGTACCGGATGCGCGCCGAGCAGCTGGAACAGGAGCTGGTGGAGGCTCAGGAGAGGCTTGAAAGCGCAGAACAGATGCTCCGGGAAGGGATGGGAGACGGTGCCGGCGGCCTGTCCCAGGCTGCCCAGGAAGAGCTGCGGGCCCGTGAAGAGGACCTGATGCGCAAGGAGCAGGAGCTGGAGGAGCTCAAGGACAATCTAATGGACATCGAAGAGAGGCTCCGGGAGCAGGAGGCCTTTTTGCGCAAGGAGGAGGAACGGCTGCGCCGGGGAGTGATGGGCGGCGGAGGCGGTCAACCAACCGATGAGAAACTGATAAAACAGCTCAACAAGAAGGAATCTGAGCTTGGCAAGCTTGAGAAGTCCCTCCAGGAGAAGCAAAAAGAGGTGGAGGGCTTCAAGGAGATTCTGGAAGGTATGGAGAAGAACCTCAAGGAACGGGAGCGGGAGATCCGGGAGCGGGAGGAGAAACTGGAAGAGAACCGTCAGAAGGTCCTCTCCGGTGGAGGCATCGATAAAAAAGAGCTGGCCAAGCTGATGAAGAACGAGGAAGAGCTCAAGTTCCAAATAGACCGGGAGATAAAGCGCCAGGAGAAGACGTGGCAGCTTGATCAGAAGAAGAAGATACAGCAGTTCATGAAGAAGATAGAGAAGCTGGAACGTCGCAACGAGGAGCTGGAGAACACCGCCGAGTCCGTTGACGACATACAGCTTGAGCTGGAGGCCAGGGAGAAGGAGCTCAAGGAACGCTACGAGGAGATGTCTTTCCAGGAGGAGAAGATATCCCGCAGGGAAGAAAAGCTCATCAACATGCGCCGGGAGCTCCAAAAACAGGCAGATGAAGGGGGCGGTGGTGGTGAGGGGAATGCCATCATACTCTCAGAGGAGCTGGAGAACCTCCAGGAACAGATCGCCCAGAAGGAGGCGGAACTCAAGGAGATGGAGGAGAAACTGGCGGAGCGGGAGGATTTCCTAAAGCGCAAGGAAAAAGAGCTCAAGATGGCCTCCGACCGGGTCATAGAATCGGAGCTGGAGGTGGAGATGGCGGTGGAGTCGGAGAGGGATGTGGACAAGGTATCCCTGGGCGTTCGGCGTCTGGACGACATGCTCTACGGCGGCCTGCCCCTCAATTCAAATATAATGATCTACGGACCCCCCTTCACCGGGAAGCTGGTGCTGATACACCTGTTCATTGCCGATGCCCTCAAGAAGGGCGTACCCTGCATTTACATCCTGACAGACAAGACACCGCCGGAGATACGCGATTCCCTGAGCATGGTGCTTCCCAAGGCCCAGGCCTATGAAAGAAAGGGTCTGCTCCATTTCATCGATGCATATTCGGTGAGCATGGGCATCGAGGCGGACGAGCCCAACACGGTCTACATCGATAAACCCACTGACCTCGAAGAGATCAACAATGCGATCACCAACATCCAGAAGACCTTCTCAGGCCGCAAGAGCAAGTACCACAAGGTGGCCTTTGTATCGCTTTCCACCCTGATCACCTACACAGACGCCATGACGGTGTTCAGGTTCCTCTCCACATTCACTTCCAAATGCAAGCGCGCCCACGCCGTCAGCCTCATCCAGATGGACGAGGGTATCGGCTCCGAGTCAGACGTGTCCACCCTCAAGCACACAATGAACGGAGTGTTCGAGATGAAGAACGAGGAGCTGAAGACGTATATCCGTGCCGTTGGTATAGGGGACGTGCGGACCAGGGCATGGGTCCAGTACTCCCACAGTTCCAAGGCATTCACCATCAAGGGATCGTTCGCCGTGGACCATATCCGTTGATGCTCCAGTATTACACCGGTTTTGAGAGGTAAGATGTCAGATCAAAAAAAAGTCGAGATAGGCTACTGTCCCCGGTGCGACCGGGCCCGCCGTCATCATCTGGTGAAGAAGACCAAGTGCCCCGACTGCGGCGAGATGTTAAAAGATGTGATGGTGACCCGATCGGATTACGTCAAGCTGTGGATGCCCATGCTGGCGGTGGGGCTGTTTTTGATATTTGTTTCACTGGCGCTTTTGGGGATGGCGGTGGTGAACGAGTCGAATCCTGTTGTGGCCCTGGGCGGGTTTCTGGCGGGTTTTCTGGTCATGGTGATGTCGCTCATGTACCAGATACTGGACAACCGTCAGATGGAGGAGGCGGCCAAGATGGAGATGGCCAAGGGTGTTAAGGTGGAGGGCGTCAGGTCCAAGAGGAGATCATCGCCAAGGGACGATCGCAGGGCCAAGTATTTGAGGTATCTCAACGAGGGCAAGATCACCGAGACGGAGTACATTGCCCTGATGGGCGAGCGACCCGCGGGGTCGAGTAAGCGGCCCTCCCGGAAGAGCGATCGGAAAAAGGATATCTAGTTCCGGATCGCCGGAACCCGGCGGTTTCTGCAATCAGCTGTAGGCTGTCCACATGTCGTCGTCGGGCGGGACGGGTTTCCTTTCGTAGATGAAGGCGCCCTGTGGGATACGGGGTAGCTGGAAAGGGGCCTGGGGCTTTTTTGGTTTTCGTATCGTGGTCATGATCACACCAAGGCTTCCGGTAGACTATTAAACTGAACACAGGGGGTGACCGAAAGTGGCATAGCAGCGGAAACAACTGACACAGAACGGAACAGAAACGTTGTTACATTCCCATTTTGGTGAGAGCAGGACAACCTGTCATGCACTGCTCCCATTCGAACACGCTAAAAAGGGGTGGCCGAAAGCGGGTTATTGGCGGGACCCGTTCACCCGTTCGTAGGCGTCATCCTGTTTTCTGTCCTTGATGAATATGGCATGGATCAAGGCAAACATCCAACCATCCTGAGGTTGGCAAGGTTCTTGCCAGCGGCGATGATCTCGTCCTCGTTCTTTCCCATCTAGTTCATTATGCATGCTGTCGTCTGGATATCAACCCGATAGTTCCCTTTCAAGCTCTTCGACAGGAGGGAGGGCACCCTTGATCCCTTCCGGGAGCGCCCTTGTCAGCTGGTACGATGAAATACCCACTGGCTTTTTCAGGTCTTGAACGGAGTATTCCGCAACCACGTTGTTCCTTTCCCTGCACAGGATCAATCCGATGCTCCGCTCATCATCCGAGTGGCGCAGAAGGTCGTCCACTGCTGATAGATAGAAGTTCATCTTTCCCACGTGTTCCGGTTTGAACTTCCCGTTTTTGAGTTCGATAATGATATATCGTCTGAGTTTGAGGTGGTAGAACAACAGGTCGATGTAGAAATCCTCCCCTCCGACCTCCAGGTGATATTGACTTCCCACGAAAGAAAATCCTGAACCCAGTTCCAAGAGGAATTTCTGGATGCGGTCGACGAGGGACCTGTGAACATCCCGTTCATCTGCATCATTTCTCAATGATAGGAACTCGAAGTTGTGCGGGTCCTTTTTTAGCTGCTCTGCCAGATCGGATTGCTCTGGAGGAAGGGTATGTTCGAAGTTGGTGGTGGCCCGATTCTGCCTGCCGTACAGGTCGCTTTCGATCTGCATGACGAGGACGTTGCGGCTCCAGCCGTTCTCTATTGTCTGTTTAATATACCAGATGCGTTCATCTTTGTTTTTTACCTTCTCCAGTAGAACAATATTGTGACCCCATGGTATTTGTGCCACAAGCTGTGGCACTATTTCATCGGTATCTGATTGTTGTCCATCCCCATCTGGGTATTCAAGATAGAATGCACGCATTCGAAAGATGTTTCTGGGGGAAAAACCCCCTATGCCGGGAAATGAGTTTTGAAGATCAATGCTGAGTTTTCTAATGAGCTTTGATCCCCATCCATTTTCTTTCTGGCGTTTTGATATCTCTTTACCGATATTCCAGTAAAGTATCACCAGTTCACGATTTACAGAGATAGCGGCCTTGAGCTGACTGTTTCTGATCCTTTCTTTCAGATCCCTGAGGAACGTGTTGTATTCTTCAGGGACGATGTCTGTTTTTTCCGTGGTTATCCCCCCTCGATGCAATGTATCATCACGCTCGAATGGTCCCATCATGGCCTCTGGGGATAATATAGTCGAATAGGGGGTGAGCGAAAGTGGTTTCGCAGCTGCCGAAAGTGGGTACTTGGCGGGACCCGTTCACCAGTTCGCTATAGTTTGTTTGATGTACCAAAGGCACTGCTGCCGGTCTTTTATCATCTGAAAGAGACGAATATTATGTCCCCATGGTATTTGTGCAACAAGCTGTTGCACCATTTCATAGGTATCTGATCTTTGTCCATCACTCCATCCCGCGCTTGCCGTACTGCTCGTCGTAATATTTGCGGAACTCCCCACTTTTAATGGGCTCCCACCAGGGTTTGTTCTCCTTATACCATTCTATGGTCTTTGGAAGCCCCGTGGCAAAATCCGTCTCAGGCTTCCATCCAAGCTGCTTGAGCTTCTTCGTCTCCATGGAGTATCTTCGGTCGTGACCGGGCCTGTCCTCCACGTATTGAATGGACGTTTCGTCCTTGCCCATGAGCTCCAGTATCGTTTTGGTGACCTCGATGTTTTGGAGTTCCTCTCCCCCTCCCACGTTGTAGACCTCGCCGGTCTTTCCCCTCTGGATGACGGTTTCAATTCCGCGGCAGTGGTCCCGGACGAACAGCCAGTCCCGGATATTGGTGCCGTCGCCGTAGAGAGGCACTTTCTTGTCTTCCATGAGGTTGGTGATGAAGAGGGGTATGAGCTTTTCAGGGTACTGGTGAGGACCGTAGGTGTTGGAACCCCGGGTGATGGACACGGGAACTCCGTAGGTCTCGTGATATGCAAAGGCCAGACGGTCCGCTCCCGATTTGGATGCGGAGTAGGGGTTGCGGGGCATCAGGGGATCGTCCTCTCTGGAGGAATTTCCCAGGGGGACCTCGCCGTAAACCTCGTCGGTGGAAACCTGCAAGAACCGTTTGATCTCGCCCTTTCTGGCGGCCTCCAGAAGAACGAAGGTGCCGAACACGTCGGTTTGCAGGAAATCGTCGGCGTACAGGATGCTGCGGTCCACGTGGGTCTCCGCGGCGAAGTTGACCACCACGTCAGCTCTCTGGACCAGAATTTCCACCACGCCCTTGTCGCATATGTCCCCTCGAACGAATTCCATTCGATCGTTGTTTTTGTGTTTGGCCAGGTTATCGGGGTTGCCGGCATAGGTGAGCTTGTCCAGCACGATCACATGCCTTCTGGGGAACTCGTCGAGCAGGTACCGGACGTAGTCCGATCCTATGAAGCCCATGCCGCCGGTTACCAGGTAGGTCTCCAACCTGATCACCCGTTCTTTCTGTCCCAGTCGTAGGGGATTGACGGGTCGTCCCAGGGGACGCGGTGTTCGTCCGGGTCGTTGTAGTCGTAGAGCCGGGTGGGGACGTTTACTATTAGAGAGACCTTCGTGTCTATCCCCTTGAACCCGTGGTAGACGCCCTGGGGGATCTTGATGAGCATCCTTTTCTGTTCACCTATGAAGAACTCGTTGACCATTCCCCGGGTTTTTGAGCCTTCCCGGGGATCGTAGAGCACGACCTTGCTCATCCCCGAGAGAGGTATGAAGTGGTCCGTTTGTTTTTTGTGATAGTGCCAGGCCTTGACGACCCCCGGGTAGGTGGCGGTGACGTACACCTGGCCGAATCGTTCGAACTCTTCCCAGTCGGAGCGGAACATCTCCATTAGAAAGCCCCGTTCATCGGGAACGATCTTCAGGTCCCTTGTTGCAACACCATCTATCAGATCCATGACAAATCCCTTTCCATTAAAGACGTTCATTTCAACTTTCCCGCGACATGGTTCGATGAGTGCAAAAGGGTTTCGAACTTGCCCGCATCGGACCAGAAACCGTCGAACAATATCGGTCTTGCGGTCCTTTTCTTGACGTAGATGTTGTTGACATCGGTGATCTCGAGCTCTCCCCGGGCCGAGTACCCGATCTTCTCGATCACCTCGTCTATGTGCTCGAAGGCGTGTTCATCGTAAAAATAAAGGCCCGTGACGCACAGGTCCGATCTGGGATATTGGGGTTTTTCCTCGATGGATATTATCTTTCCCTCGTCATCGAGTTCCGCCACGCCGAAGCGTTTCGGGTCCGGGACCCTTTTCAAAAACAGGTAACACCCGTTCTCCTCGTCGTGTTCGAAGTCGGAGACCGCCTTCCCGAAGCTGTCCCCGAACACGTTGTCACCGAGTATGACGGCGATCTTCTCTCCCCTGGAGAAGTCCCGGGCGAGGCTGAGGGCCTCGGCAATGCCCCCGGCCCGGTCCTGGTATCGATAGGTGAAGCTGGCGTTGAAGTCCTGTCCCGACCCGAGCAGGCGAACGAAATCCCCAACGGATTCGCCCCCCAGTATGATCATGATGTCCGTTATCCCCGAGTTGATGAGGGTCTTGAGGGGTTTGTATATCATGGGCTCGTCATAGACGGGGAGAAGGTGCTTGTTGGTGACAAGGGTGAGCGGGTGAAGCCGGGAACCGGTCCCGCCGGCCAATACTATTCCTTTCATTGTTATACCTCATGGATACGGTCCTGTTGAATAAATGTTCATGACAAGTTAAGCCCGGAGCCGTCCTCGAAGAACGCCGTGAAGAAACGCCTTGTGCAATGCAGGTCCACCTTGGAGCTCACCTCGAACGGCGAGTGCATGGACAGCAGCGGCACCCCTATGTCCACCACGTCCATGTTCTCCCGGGCCAGAAACTTGGCAACCGTGCCGCCGCCTCCCTCGTCCACCTTGCCGGTCTCAGACACCTGGAAAGGGATCTTGCTGCGGTTGAGCACTCCCCTCACGTGTCCCACGAATTCAGCTCTCGCGTCGTTGGCTGCGGATTTCCCCCTGGCTCCCGTGTACTTGGTCAGGGTCGGTCCCCTCCCAATATGTGCGGCGTTTTGAAACTCCTGGACGGATTTGAACAGGGGGTTGACACCGGATTTAACGTCAGCTGACAGTGCCCTGGACCGTTCCAGCCCCCGTCTCAGTGCCCGGTCGGGGCAGTTCGGGTCCTCCAGGTCCATAAGAGCGCCGAAGGTGCTGGAGAGCATCCTTGTCTGGGCCCCGCCGGGTCCCTCGGACCCCACCTCTTCCTTGTCGTAGCACACCGCCATGGCCCACATGTCAGGTGTTTTCAGCTCCAGGAGGGCCACGAGCGAGAGGAACGCGTTCACCCGATCGTCCTGGCCGTAGGCGGCTATCATGGAACGGTCGAACCCCACCTCCCGGGCGTCCCAGGACGGTACCAGGGTGAGCTCCGCGGATACCAGGTCCTCCTCCCCTATCCCCAAACGCCGATTCAGCTCCTCCAAGATGTTCATCGCCAGCGGGTCGTCGTGCTTGCCCTTGGCAGGCCTGCTCCCCGCCAGAACCTGCAGGTCCTCCCCGGTGAAGGCATCCGCCAGCTTCTTTTCGTTCTGGCTCTTTCCCAGATGCGGCAGAAGGTCCGGGACCAGAAAGCGGACATCGTCCAGTTCCACCTCCTTTCTCTTCCCGTCCTTGGTGTAGATCACTCCTCTCAGTTCAAGAGGGGTGTTCACCCAGTGGTACTTCCGGATGCCCCCGTAGTAGTGGGTGCGCAGGAGTGCTGTTTGAGAATCCTTGTCACCGTAGAGGGGCCTCATCTTCAGGTCCAGCCGGGGACAGTCCACGTGGGACGCCACCATGTTGGCGCCCTCGGATAGGGGCCTTTTTCCGGCAACGGCAAAGGTGATGGACCGGTCCTTGTGAATCAGGTAGAGCCGGTCCCCGGGGGTTACCTTTTTGGCGTCAGCCAGGCTGCAAAACCCCTCTTTCTCGGCGATCCGTACAAGTTCCCTGACGGTCTCCCGCTCGGTGCGGGCGGCGTTGAGGAACGCCATGTAGTCCCGGGAGAGGGAATCCACCTTCTTGAGCTCTGCGGGTTTGAGGCCGGACCAGGCAACGGCGGGTTTGAAGGTGAGGGCGTTTTTGCCCCTGCCCCTGCCTGAGCCTGAAGGACTGCCGGCCTTTGATGAGGAGTTGCCTTTCTTCGTCATGGCCGTGGGAAGAGAACTAAACGGGTAAAAGGGTTTGGGGGGTGGTGAGCTGTATGGAGGGGAAATAATAAAACTGCGAATGAATGATATGAAAGTAACAATATGACAGGTTTGGCTTGATTATGGACCTGAAGAAATTATATAAGCTCGATAAATGACTTTTTTCAAATAATGTAAAATACCACGACCCGAATGGCACGCAACATGGGGGAAACCATTGTAATTGGTTCCAACGGCCAGCTGGGAACCGATCTCATGAAATCGTTCCCGGATGCCATCGGGCTCACCCACGACGATCTGGACATCACTGACCCAGAATCCCTACGGCGGGCGTTCGATCTGCATGATCCTGACCTTGTCATGAACACCGCCGCGTTCCACAACGTTCCGGTCTGCGAGGAAGATGCCCGGAGCGCGTTCGGGGGAAACGCCCTGGGCCCGTTGAACCTGGCAGCAGTATGCAAGGAACATGGAGCGGTGCTGGTCCACTTCTCCACGGACTACGTGTTCGGACACCAGAGTAAACAAGTCCCTATAACGGAAGATGTCCACCCCGACCCTCTCAACGTTTACGGCATATCCAAGCTGGCCGGTGAGCAGCTGATCCGCAAGGAATGGGACAGGCATTTCATCATACGAACCGCCGCCATATACGGAACGACCCCGTGCCGTGCCAAAAAGGGAGTTAACTTCGTGGAGCTGATGCTGAAGTTCTCCCAAGAAAGGGACCACCTGGAGGTGGTCGACGACCAGACGGTATCCCCCACCTACACCGTGGATCTGGCACCGCGGGTCAAGATGCTGGCCGAAACCGCCAAGTTCGGTACTTACCACATGGTGTGCGAGGGCGAGGTGACCTGGTACGATTTTGCGCAAAAGATACTTGAGCTGTCCGATATTGACACTCCCATCCAGGCCGTATCCTCGGAACGTTTCAAGGGAGACAACGTCAAGCGCCCGAACTACTCGGTGCTTTCCAACAGGAATTTAACCAAGCTGGGGATAACCATGCCCACCTGGGAAGAATCGCTCAGGCGGTATCTGGAGGACAGAAAACATTGATCCGGGTGAATAAAATGGCAAGAAAAGACGTGCGAACCATTGCAGTGCCCGATGGCAAGAAGGTCGAGGTGGAGTACAATTTTTCGGATTCCGTTGCCAAGGTGTTGGGCGAGTTCACCAGGGAAGACATGGCCTGGGTCCGCGCCGACCCCCTGACTACCCATTCCGACGACCGTGGCCACCTCTTCGAGGTGAACCATTCAAGTGACGTTGTGAAATTCGGCCAGGATTACGTGGTGATCGACGATCTGCCTCACATTGTCCGGGCGTTCCACGCCCACCGGGAACTGTGGGACTATTTCACCATAATCCAGGGCCACGCCAAGTTCGTGCTCTTCGATGCCCGGGTCAAAATACACGGCGAAGAAAATCCAACCTACGGCAGGATGAAACAGTTCGTCATCGGCCAGCGCCGCAACATGCGGCTCACGGTCCCGCCGGGGGTATACCACGGCTGGATGTCCCTGGAGCCACAGACGATACTGCTCAGCTTCGGCTCTGAGCTTTATGATGGCGACGATCCCGACGAACATCGGGTCCCGCCCAACTCTTTCGGTTACCGCTGGGAGGTCGAGTTCAAGTGAGCAAGGTTCTGGTGACCGGCGGTGCCGGGTATTTGGGGTCGGTTCTGGTCCCCCAGCTCATGGACAGGGGGTACGACGTTACAGTTGTCGACCTGCTCTGGTTCGGCAACAACCTCCCCAAGGGCTGCCAAGTCGTAAAGAAGAGCGTTTTCGACCTATCCAAAGACGATGTCTCCGGTTTTGATGCGGTGGTGCACCTGTCCGGGGTATCCAACGATCCCATGGCGGAGTACTCACCAGCCCGCAATTTCATCGAGAACGGCGCCGCGTCTGCATACATCGCCTTCATGGCAAAACAGTGCGATGTTTCCCGGTTCGTTTACGCATCGTCCTGTTCCATCTACGGTTACACCGTGGGCAAGTCCATGACCGAGGACGAGCCCGTGTCGCCCCAGTTCCCCTATGCAATCTCGAAACTGTCCGGGGAGAAGTCCGTGCTGTCACTGGAGGACGATAACTTCCGGCCCATCGCCCTGCGCAAGGGCACGCTCTACGGCTGGTCCCCCAGAATGCGCCTGGACCTGGTTGTAAACACAATGATGAAGTTCGCCCTGACGGAAGGAGTTATCAACGTCCACAACCCGGCGCTGTGGCGGCCGCTGGTATCCATCCAGGATGCGGCGCAAGCGTACATCCGGGCGTTGGAAGCCGATCCTGATATCACCGGGATATTCAACGTGTCCTACGACAATTTCACAATCGGCCGGGTAGGCGACGAGGTCAAGTCCGCCCTTAAAAAACGCGGGTACAACGTCCAGCTGAACCTGCAAAACCGCCCCGACCTCCGCAACTACAAGGTGGACAACTCAAAGGCCAAGCGGCTGCTGGATTTCACCGCCAGGGTGGACATCCCCACCGCCGTGGACGACATCTTGGATCACATTGGTGATCCAACGGACTTCGACTGGAAAAAAAAGGCGTACTACAACATCGATGTGTTCAAAGAGCTGGAGTTGCCGGGTACAGGATGAGTCGGCATTTTTATTCGATTAAAAATGCGCCTGAACGGGAAGCGATAGGCCGTGATGGTCTCACCTCGGAAAAACCCCGCCAAATCGGGTTCCACCATGAAGGTCAAAATCAAATTTCAACAATGATTATTTTTATAATCATTATAAAAATAACCATTCCATCAGGCATCATTTTCCACCGTATTTCAAGATGATAATTTCAATTATCCTAATTTGGATTATCATAATGAGTAATTACGATCCAACGAGGTGATCCATCCCCTCCACCAAGGGAATAGCCACCAATTCGGTGACATCACCTAAATGGTCTGATGACCATTTCGAGGACATCCTCGATATGATAGTATTTCTAGGTCAAAGGGGCGATCGAGATGATAGGTTCCGGCATCAGCAGGATGCGCGACGGCATGAGTGCCGCCGGTTATCCCGAACCCGTGTTCGAACCGGGGAAGATCTGGTTCAGCGTGACCTTTCGGAAAATTGAGGAGAGTTCCTTTCCTACCGGGGAAGTCACCGCGCAAGAAAAGGTGGTGATGGCGGTGGCATCCGGGGCGTTGAGCAGAAATGAAATAATGGAGAAGATCGGGCTGAAACATCGCGAACATTTCAGAAAGTACTTTCTCGTTCCCACCATTGAATCAGGACTGGTAGAGATGACGATTCCCGACAAACCAAACAGCCGTTTACAGAGATATAGGTTGACAGAGAGGGGCCGGAGAGAGCTGGAGAGGTTGAAGAAAAGGTTTGATAGACCATGAAACCTTCTTCGATGTCGGCCTGATCGAGAAGTGGGGCAGCGGGATCGGACGGATGCGCAAGACCTGTGTTGAGGCCGGTCTGCCTGAACCCGAGTTCAAGGACAGGCTTGGAATGTGGATCACCTTCAGGAAGGATATTTTCAATGAAAATCACCTAAGAGATATAGGTTTGAAAGAACGGCAAGTGAAGGCAGTACTCTATGTGAAATCATCAGGGTCAATAAACAACTCAATGTATCAAAAAATAACAGGGGTAAAAAAACGTCAAGCCAGTGATGATTTAAAGCATCTTGAAGAATTAGGTATTTTAGAACGTATGGGTACAACTGGTAAAGGAACCTTGTATACCCTTAAAAGCCAAAGGGGCATCAAAGGGGCGCCAAAGGGGCGTTAACGAGGTGCCAAAGGGGAATTAACTAGAAAGAATAACGTCTATTTGAAGTCTTTACCCCATCAGTTCCTTTCCGATATCCGTCAATTTCGGCTTCCCCAGGTCCTTCCAGTTGGTACTCCAGAACCCGTACTCGGAATGGTCACCGAACACGCCTATCGCATACATACCGTGGTCGGACAGTACCAGCTTTTTCCCCCGAACCTTCCCGGCGATCTCGTCCATCTCCCGATATATCATCTTCATCATGGTTGTGTTACCGAAGTTGAGATGACCGACAACGTCTGCCAGGGAGAAGTACCCCAGCAGCAGGTCATGACCCGCGTCCAGTTCCCTGTAGAATTCTTCTTTCACCACCCTGTGGTGGTCGAAGGCGTCCTTGTTGTACTGCTTGCGGATGGACTCCTTTTCATGCGAATCCTTGGTATCGAAGAATGACTTGAGAAGCTTGCGGGACCGTTCGTGGGCGTCCAGGTCGTAGTTGTACCCCGGAAGGTCGATTATGTGCGGAGTTTCGAACTTGCTGAAGAACGTGTTACCTATCTCGTGCTTCACGTTCCACATCTCCTTGTCACCCATTGCGAGGATCTCTGCTTCCCGATTCTTCCCGGTCATGAAGGACGACCACAGCACGATGGTCCGGGGCTGGGAGAACTCCGTTATGTTCGTCTTTCCGTAATGGTCCTGCTTCAGATTCTTGCAGTCGAACTCTTCCACCAGCTTGTGCTCCAGCGCGTCGATGGCCACTATCGTGAGCTTCTCCGGCATTTCACCCCTCCAGCTGGGTGATGATCCCGCCCCCGGCGGTGTCCAGGTCCTTTTCGATGATGAACCTGCCAAGCTCCGGGGTCCTGTTGAAATCGTCCACGATCATGTCCTTGTCGAAGGCCAGCTCCAGCTCTCCCACTTCCCGGTTCTGTATCTCCGAGGCGTCCTCCTCCAGCATCTCCAACGTGGACGAGTCCACCCGGCGGACTATCTTCTCCACGGTGCATATGACCTCCTGAACGGAGAGCTTCAGCGGAAGACGATCGCCCTTCTTGAGAGGATTCGGGGCCATCCAGAACAGGTTGGCCTTTATCTTCCGGGTGACCAGGGGAGGATCGGATGGGTCCGTAATGATGTTGCCACGATCTATGAAATGGGGATCGGCTATGACGATCCCGGTGCTCTCCCCGGACATGGCTTCCACCTTCTCCGGATTCCCGAATTCCTCAACGGATACCACCCTGGACCGGTCCCGGGACGGCAGTACCATGATCTCCTGGTCCGCCCGGACGGTGCCGCATTCCACCCTGCCGGCGATGATCCGTTTGGATTTCACCTTGTAGATGTCCTGAACGGGCATCCGGAGCGAGCCGCTTGATCGGTCCAGGGTGTTCTTGAAGGAGTCCAGGGCCGAAAGCACGGTGGGACCGTCGTACCAGGTCATGTTCTCCATGGGCTTGGCGATCTGGTCGCCCTCCTTGGCGCTGATGGGTATGACGTAGGTTGGTTCGATCCCGATCTTTGTTAAAAACTCCAGGGTGTCCTTCTTGACCGATTCGAAGCGGTCCCGGGCATAGTTCTCCTGATCCATCTTGTTGATCACCACCACCACCTGGGACAGGCCCAGAAGGGACAGGATGTATGCGTGGCGCCTGGTCTGTTCCTGGACTCCCTCGGACGCGTCCACGATCAGTATGGCGGCCTCCGCCTGGGACGCGCCCGTTATCATGTTCTTTGTAAAAGCCGTGTGACCCGGAGCGTCAATGATGACGTATTCCCGGTTATTGCCCTTGAAAAACGTCTGGGACGTGTCGATGGTGATACCCTGGTCCCGCTCCTCTTCCAGGTGATCCATCACGTATGCGAACTCCATGTCCTTTCCCATGGCCTCGCAGATGTCACGGACTTCCTGGACCTTCTCCTCGGGCAGGCTGTCGGTGTCGAAGAAAAGCCTGCCGATCAGGGTGGATTTGCCGTGGTCCACGTGTCCCACTATAACCAATCTCAGGTACTGCAGTGTACTGTCTTGCATATTGCTCACCTCATTGTCTTAACTTGAAATATCATCGGTCTTTCCCCATTTTACCAGGTTCCATCCCCTTTCATGAACGTAGTACAGCATCATCTTGAGCACCACCTCGATCGCCCCCGCCTCCAGGGCCAGGAGAAGTTCCCCTGTCAGGAGCCAGACTATGGCAAAGGTGGTTAGGGTCGCCGTGACCCTCCAGGAGAGGGCTTTTATGATGGACCTGGAGCGGGTATCGTGCATAACATCACATGTATCCCAACGATCGCAGTTTCTGCATCACGTATGCGCTCTCCTTGTCCTGGGCGCGCCCGGAGCGTTCCGCCACCTTGGTGGTCCGGAGCTCTTCCACGATCTTGTCAACCGTATCGGCATCGGAGTCCACGGGGTTGCAGCAGGTCTCGCATCCTATGGAACGATACCTCTTGCCGTCTTTTGCAAAGTAGAGGTCCACTATGGGTATCTTCTCCCGCTGGACGTAGGCCCACACGTCGTACTCGGTCCAGTGGAGGATGGGATGCACACGGATGTGCTGTTCACCCTCCTGCTTGGACTTGTACTGGTCCCACAGCTCCGGCGGCTGGTTCTTGTAGTCCCACTGGAACTGCCGATCCCGGGGTGAGAATACCCGTTCCTTGGCCCGGATGCCGTGCTCGTCGCGCCTGATGCCCAAAAGCAGCGCCCGGTAACCCTTCTTGTCGATGGTCATCTTCAGGGCGTCCGTTTTGAGGGCCGTGCAGCATCCCAGCTTGTCGCCCTTGTCCGGGCCCATGCCGGCGGCCATGGCCTCCTCGTTCTTGCCGATTATGAGGTTGAAACCCCATTCCTTGGAGAACCTGTCCCGGAACTCGTAGATCTCCTTGAACTTGTAGCCGGTGTCGATGTGGACCGCCGGGAAGGGGACCTGGCCGTAGAATGCCTTGCGGATCAGCCACATCAGGGTGGTTGAGTCCTTGCCGATGGACCACAGCACCGCGATGTTCTTGAACTGTTTGTACGCCTCTCTGATGATGTATATGCTCTTGGATTCCAGCTCGTCCAGTCTGTCCATTATAACACCTGCTCAAATGTAGCCGAGGGCGCGGAGCTTCTCTCTCACGACCTCCTCGTTATCCAGGGAGGCCTTGCCCCCGCTTTCCATGAGCACGGTCCTCAAAACGAACGTAACGTACTCGGAAACGGAGGTGAAGTCCGTGTCCTGGATGCTGTCCTCGATCCGCCGGGCCAGTCCCCGGGGAATGGAGATCACCGTCCTTTCCCGGTCCAGCTCCTTAAAAACGGACACCATGTCCGAGAGAAGTTCCTGGTAGGAAACGTCCCGCCGGGCCGCCAGGGTCCTAAGCTCCTGGCGCAGTTCGGTGGAAAGCTGGATCGTGGTTCGGCTCTGCATTGATACATAAGATTATGTACGGTGTATATAAAAGTATGTGCGGGTGCGATGGGGTGAGATGAAATAATAATTGAAACGATCGTTGAAAACGACACTAACCGAACCACTTAATCATTTTATACATCCCTTTCCCCATTTTCAATTTTTTAGGTTGATGTATCTTAATAAACCTACCATGGGTAACCTCATTACCACCGAAACGCTTTTTCCATTCCCTAACGCCATATTCTTCACTAGGTTTTCCCGCACCATAAAAGTCAAAAATACTATAGCCATTTTTCTTAGACCATTGAAGTATGTTCCATACTAGGAATTCATTTGGATAAAAGGTCCTTAGTTCATTGTTATCAGCAGCATAAAAATCAAGAACCGTATCGTTATGGAATAATACTAGTCTGCCTCCAGCATATTCATCTCCAACCTTGGCTAAAAAAAACTTCGCTCTCTCTTCAGAAACCATTAAATTAAAAATGGACTCGAAAAAAGAAAAATCTGCTAAAGGAACACCAGCATCTATGTAAGTTTCCTCCAACATTAGATAAAAGGCCCGAATATCTGAAATTTCTCTTCCTTCAAGAAATGTTAAATTCTTTTTCTGCGCTCTTTTAATTGCACGTCGTTTATCTGTTTTCATTTCTGATATAAGTTGCTCTTCGCTTAATCCCAAATCAATATGATAGCTAAGATGCTGTTCATATTCCCATCCCCAATCCCTCAATACCTTTTCTTGAATGGGGTCAGACCACAATAAGCGAATCTGGCTGTAAAGCGCATCCTTTTTAACGGTCTCCTCAAAGTCGTTGAGTAAGAATGATATTCCATTTTCATCCGTATTGTGTACGATACCACCGGGTATTACAGCTCGAGTTGAGAACTTCCCTTTTAACCCATCCCCCTCAGAAATCATATGGGAAATAAATAAAGCTGTTAATTTTCCACTTTCAATAAGGAATTTTTTTATGGTTTTATAGTTACGAGAATTATCCCAAACACGAGACATAATGGGTGTTTGAAAAACTGAACTTGTATTTCTAACCAAGAACTCTGACCAGATACCATCATCCAGTTTTTCAACCACTTTTATCGACGTAATCAAGCCTCCGTTGGTTATCGTAAATTGATTTAAAAAATCATTTGCGTTTCAATAACTTTTCACATTAACAGTAAAAGCAATACTTTTTGTATGATAATTATTTCGGTTGGTGTATTTATTGATATATCTTTTTTAATGAATAATAATCAAAACCTATTTAAATGCCATCCTCTTCTTCCTCAACGAATCGCATGTTTCTCCTTGTAGTATTAACAATACTTACATTTGCATTTTCAATGGCAATGATGCCAAGATTCATTGATGGATTGACGAGGAAAGGTGTAATAGTACGAGATTATTACAAGTACAAGTCAACCTTCGTTCCCACCGAGGGCGGGATAATCATACTCTTTGCCTGCGCGCTGATGATCACCCTGTTTCCCCTGCTGATCTATCTCACCAGGATCGCATTCAGCGTCCTGGACGTGGAATGGGTTTCGGAGCCTCACCTTTCGGAGATCAACGTTTCAGTGGTGCTGGTTCTCATAACATACGGGCTTTTCGGGATGATGGATGATTATCTGGACATATCCAGGCCGGCAAAGGCCGTTCTGCCTGCCATTTTCACCATACCGTTGATCCTGAGCATAAATCCCGATGTTCTTTACCTGCCAATGGGAGGTAGGATAGATCTGGAGGTGGCTGTGGTGGGGATCGTCACCTGGGGCGCGCTTTTCAGGTTTGTCTTCATCCCTGTGTATATCCTGGTGACTTCAAACCTGGTGAACATGCACTCGGGCTTCAATGGCCTGGCCACGGGCACGTCCTCTATCGTGCTGGGAACCCTGCTTATCAAAGCGCATTTTAAAAGCGGGACCACAAACGACCTAATATCCTTGGGCGCGGTTCTGGGTGCCCTGCTGGCGCTGTGGTGGTACAACCGTTACCCCGCCCGTATCTTCGAGGGCAACACGGGGGCGTTGATGATAGGTGCGGCCATCGGACTGGTCATTTGTCTCAAGGGCTTTTTCATATCCGGGTTCATCATGCTCCTGCCCCACACCATCAATTTTCTAATGTACGTGTTCTGGAGGATAAGAAGACTACAGTATCCCGATAGCAAACGTTATCGGACCGTCAAGTTCGGATCGGTCAGAAAGGACGGGACATTGGACGTTCCCAACAGGCTGACGTTGAAATGGTTCTTTCCCCACAACCACAGGATGGATGAGAAAAGAGCGGTCCTTCTGATGTATCTTTTGACGGTTATCTGCTGCGCGGTCGGTCTGTTTGTTTCGGGAGAGGGCATGTGGCCGACGCCCATCATGACAGCCGGATTCTGAACGGGATCGGAGCTTTCTTAAATAACAAATATATAAAATGGGGGAGTTATGTCTTTTTGGAAGGACTCCCGTGAAAGCCCGCCTGATTTGTGTTTTTGTCATTCTGCTGTTCCTCTTTCCCGTGCTTTTGGCCACGGTCCCCGAACCCGAGGCGCAGGAGACTGTACCATCCGCGGGTGGGAAGGTCATCATAAAGGACCGCTTCAAGTTCATGAATAAAAAGGGCGGTTGCGATGTCTGGGTGACCTTGGAAGGGGATGTGGCAAAGGAGCTTAGAAGGCGTCTGGACAACAGTGCGTACGGGTATCATGTACGTGGTGTGGGGGGAAACGGCAGCGGCATGGTGGAAGGGTATGTTGATCCCGGGGGGCCTCTTACAGAGGTGAACGTGTTTGCGGAGACATTTGAAGATAGGATGGAAAAAGGAGATCCCTACGACAGTGCATACACGGATCTGGTGAACAGTTCATATCCCTACGACGGAACTTATACCGGGCTTGACATAGCCTCGGGCTGGGAAGGTGAACGACTCAATGCGGATGTGCAATCATTAGACGGTCTCCGGGGGGATGTGGACTCGGATGAACCCATAACGATCTACTTCCGGGCGCGGGGATCTGCTGCAGACAGAGATCAGTTCGAGATAACCGATTCACACGTGATCCTCTATTGCATCTTCAACGGGGCGTTCGATGTGGATGTGGAGAAGGATTACCAGATAATCACCGTGGGATTTCAGAGCCGTTCCAACCCTTCTAACGTGGACGGGTCTTTTAGAAAGATACGTTTTGGAGTGGGTGAATGGGTCACATTTGAGGATAATTTCAACTCTCTCGACGATCCCCATACATCGGTGGAGTACTCCGAACTGTCCATTTTGGAGAGCCCGCCTATTTTGCTGGTGGTGATGTTGGGTTTCGGTGCTGCAACGGTCATGGTTCCCAGAAGCTTTGCCCGTCGGGAGCAGATGCTCCGTATACGTTGGTTACACGGCCTTGCCGGGATCCTGTTTATGGGATCGTTTGTATTGTACGTCCTGGGTCTCCCAGGCATGCTGGTGTGGATATCGTCAATATCCTTTGTTTTGCTGATGGCCGTTCTATCCTACCTGTTCTACGTTAGGGATATCGGGAAGATGAACGAATCCGACCAGCTCCAGACGCCGTCGCAGTGGCACAGCAGAGGTGTTCGGTATTTCAAAAAGAAGGACTACGAAAATGCCATTTCGTGTTTTGACAATTCCCTGGAAATCAACCCGAAGGATGCTGTGGTCTGGAACGACAAGGGGTATGCCCTTTACATGCAGGGAAAGTTCAAGAGTGCCATAAAATGCTTCAATAATGCCATAAAGATCGATCCCAAATACGTGGTTGCCAAGGAAAACCTGAAGATGGCCACCGATGCCAAGGATGGAAAATAGAAAGGTTCACTCCACCGGAGGGAAATGGGCGATGGGTATGGATTTTACGATGGGAAAGTATGAGCAGCTTTGTCGATCCTGGATAAAGGCCGGTTATTCATCAATTACAGTTTTGGAATACTTTCAAAATAAACCAGGATGTCCAACCATAATCCTGCGTCACGATGTGGATAAACGGTCGGAAAACGCCCTGGAAATGGCCGCAATGGAAAAAAGCATGGGCCAGAAAAGCACCTATTATTTTCGGACAACCGAAGATGTGTTCAATCCACAAATAATGAAAAGCATTCAGGATATGGGTCACGAGGTGGGATTCCACTACGAGGTCCTTGTCAGATGTGACGGTGACTGCTCCGCGGCAGTTGACATGTTCAAAAAAGAACTGGAACGTTTCAAGGATGCGGGAATACCAGTAAAAACCTGTGCCATGCACGGTAGCCCTCTTTCACCTATAGATGACCGGGACCTGTGGAAAGAGACAAAACCTTCAAATCTCGGGCTGGTGGGGGATGCCTATCTTTCCATAGATTACGATAAGGTGGCGTATTTTACCGATACCGGAAGGAGTTGGGGGTCGCATAGGTCCGCGATAAAGGACAGGGTAGAGACGAAATTGAAGCTGCCCAAGATTAAGACAACGGACCAGTTGATAGAATTGATCGAGTCTAAGGAATATTCCAAATTATGCATCTTGGCACATCCTCAAAGATGGAGCCTAGGAAAAGGGCAGTGGGCAAAGGAGCTCTTGGGGCAGGGGATAAAGAACATAGGAAAGACTGCCATAAGGACCAAAAGGGATAAAGGCGGGAGCTGAGGCGTTAATATGCCCGTCCTAATTACGGATTTCACATGGGTATCGGTATTGCCCATAATACGGGATATCGCAAAAAAGGAAACACGATTGTTCGGATGTGATTCCGTCAAGAACAGAACATCCATCCGTTCAAGATATCTAAAAGACGTTGACTTTTACGACCTATCAAAATCCGAGTCGATGCTGGAGGAGCTGAATCGGCTCATTGACGAGAAAAAGATAGATGTTATCCTTCCCGTGGGTCAGAACTTTACCTTGTTCATGGCCAACAACCAACGATCGTTGAAAGAAGTATCGTTACCAATACCAAAATTAGGATCGATCGAACGGGCCCATGATAAGTATCTGACGATCACCGATGCAAAAAAGGTGGGAATTGAAATCCCAAAATCGGTTCCCTGCGATGATCCGAATACATTATACGAATCTGCCGATGAGATCGGATATCCGATCATTGTCAAACCCAGAAAGACTGAGGGGACAGCAAGAGGGGTCAAAATATTGAACAATAAGGAAGAAATCCAAGCGTATACCAAAAGAAGTGATGGGGAACAACTTCTTGTCCAGGAATATATCCCGGGAGATAGTTCGTGCATGGAGATGGGTAATTTCCTCTATGATCTTAGTGGATGCCCAATAGTTCGTTCATCTGCAAGGAAGATAAGGGAATACCCCATATCGGGGGGTATCACAACATGCGGTGTGACCACTTACAATAAAGAACTGATCGAGCAATGTGAACGATTATTGACTAGATGGAAGTGGGTGGGGCTTGCCGAGGTGGAGTTCAAGCGCGATCCCCGGGATGGTAAGCTGAAGCTAATCGAAGTGAACCCGCGAATGTGGCAATACTCCCGTTTATCCATACAGGCAGGGATTACCCTTGGGGAGCTTTGGCTCAAGGCTGCGAGGGGTGAAAAGGTATCCCCGGTAACAGAATACAAAACTGGAGTAGTGTTCAACAACTGGAGCAAGGACCTCCTATCGCTGCTCCATCATCGCAAAAAGGATGATACCTACCCATTCATGGATAAGATAGTGAAGGATGTTATGCCAGAAATTGTAGGGTTTAGGGTTTTTAACGACCCATTGCCATTCCTGAAAAAGGCTCGGATCTGGTAAATAACAATTTCAATATATACCGAACAGGTACCTATTCACTGCCCTGACCTTGGAGGTAACATGGATCAGGGGAAGTAATAACAGGAACATCACGAATGTGACCAAGTACCACCGTTCAAGGGGTATCTCTTGGTAGAAAAACTCCAAGGAAAACAGTATTATCACGACATGGTACAGATATACGGCCAGGGAGTTTTTACCAATCCATTTAACACATTCCAATTGTTCTGCTCCAAAATCTTTCACCATCAAAAGAACGATGCTGATCAAGAGCAGGTCAAGGAGGTAATAATCAAGGGTCAGGAACGGTTCGTTCACTCGGTAGAAATAAAGTACCCTCATTACAAACAGCACAATTGAAAAGACTGTAAAGATCAATATCAGTCGTTTATTGCGGGAACACTTGGAACCTTCATTTCTGAATTGGACCCCGAGGTAGAAACCGAAGAAGAAGAAGATTAGCAGGTTGCCGAAGGCCTTGAAGCGCAATATTTCGTCCATGCTTCCTATCGATACCATATCAAATAACCGATCAGATGATATCAGAAGTACCCAGAACGCAGTGAATGCCAGGGCAAGAACAAGTATTTTCTCTGCAGAAAGAGAAAACCTCAGTAGTACCCACAGGATAATGACCCATGCAAATAAGGCGGGCACGAACCACAGGTGGTTATAGGGGGATGCAAAGAACAGAACGATCTCCTTTGATTCAAGTGAAACCTCATCGAGTTGGACCAGGATGATGAAATAAAGAACAGAAGCGATGACCCAGGGAATGATCATCCGAGAGAGATATTTCTGTAACTACCCAGGTTTTAGAAGAGATTGAGAGTCCATCGGTTCTCAATTGGTTGTCCAGGTAAGATTTAGTTTGGTTTTTCTCAGGCTCATAATTTTTCAAAATAGCGAAAACTATAAACACATGA
>Ga0272441_10005355_pt1 | contig 22398 bp, 18 predicted proteins | sample SSMProp6N_FD_193582 | JGI IMG/M metagenome (GOLD analysis project Ga0272441, IMG submission 193582) | Marine sediment archaeal communities from Little Sippewissett salt marsh, Falmouth, MA, United States - SSM-Prop-6N | ecosystem: Environmental > Aquatic > Marine > Wetlands > Sediment ... | reverse complement strand
ATCAGTTCGGGCGTCGGAATCATGCCGCTGCCCGGCCAGAAACCCCAACTGATCGCACTGCGAAGCACAATTCGCCGGCCGTTGAGGCGAAACATCGCCCGCTCGCCGACGCCCTCCGGCGCGAACCAGCGGAACCCGAAGCGTGTGTCACAGGTGTCGCCAGCGGCGAGCGAGACACGACACCGGTACAAGTTCGGATGATCGAGATCCCAGACCTTTGCGTCGGGCACGGCGGCCGACACGGAGACGACGTGATCGCCGGGGGGGAGCTCAACATCCGGCAACATCTGCTCGAAGACGACGCTGGCCGCGTCGTTCGCTTCCACGATTTGCAGACGCACGTCCTGCCGTGTGGGCGAGTCCGTTGTGTTTCGAATCGTGATATCGACATCGACTTCTGTGATGGCCGGCTTGTTCTTCACAAACACGTCGCCTACGTAGACCGGGTCTGTCAGCAGCAGGCGCACCGGGCCGGTGATACCGCCGAAGCCGTGACTGGCCGGCAGCGTGTAGCGGCCCCAGCGGTCCGCGATGAAGTCCTCCCAACTGAGGTTGCCGCATGGATCGGTAACGCGAACGGCAAGCTGGTTCTCGGCGCCCGCGGGGATTCTGTGACTAACGTCGATCTCGAACGGCGTGTTGCCGATCACGTCGTAGCCGACGAGTTGACCGTTGAAGAAGACCTCGGCCCGCAGTCGTGCGGCCTCGAACCGCAGGATCGCGCGCCGATCGACCGTCTCAGGCGGCAGGGCCAGCGATCGCCACCACCAGCTCACGCCCCGGTAATCGCCGACGTCATTCCAGTAGTGCTGTTCCACCGTGCCCGGCACGGACACGTCCAGGCCGCTCGCGCCCAGGGCCTGCCATCCGCCGGTCGGCAGGCGCGCCGGCAATGTGCCGACATCCACGGGGGGCAGGTGCAGCTTGTCGTCCTGCCATTCCGCTCGTTCGTCGCGCCAAAGCCTCCAGCCTTCCCCCGATAGATCGATCTCGTGCCGCGCACTCATGGCTCTCTCCGAACCGCCCAGCTTCGCTCCGCAAGTACCATTCGGGGGAGCTTACCGCAATCCGTTCGCGGGACCAGCCGCCATCCGGCAGGAAAACCCGCCAGAACTGGGGACGGTCTGTGGACGCCGGCGAGGGCGCGCCTACGCTATAGGTGTCACAGCGCAGAAGGGAGCCGATGACATGGCTGAACGAATGATCCGATGTGCAAAGCTCGCCCGAGAATTGCCGGCCCTCGATGAGGCCACACCCGAGGGGAGCCAAGCCTTGAAGATGGCGCTTCTGCTCGGCGGGCCCAAGCTTCAGCAGCAGATCCGCGACAACGTTTCCGCCGAGGCGTGGAGCCTGTGGAAGGATCAGATGCTGATGATCATCAATGAGTATCAGCTCGATCCGACGTCCGATGAGGCCAACGCGATCCTCCGAAAGCACATGGAGGATTTCCTATTCGGCGAGGGCAAGCCCGTTCAGAACTACGTCCCGCCCACCTCGACATAGAGCGCCGCGAACTATGTGCCCGGCCCCAGGCTTAGCGTCGTCACCGGTCTGTACTGGGCACCGCTCGGCAACAGCCGGCTCTCGAACACGACGACCTTCTCGACCAGCATCGTGTCCGTCTTCGGCGGGGGCGCGGTCTCGAGGACCTCCTGCATCACGCTGCCGCCCGCACTCGATCGACTGCGGCCGAGCGTGATGTGCGGCGTGAAGGCGCGCGTTTCTGGCTTGAAGCCGAGGGCCTGAAGCAGCGGATCTGCCAGCTCGACCCACCGCCGACATCCGCTGGACGGATCTTCGACGCCACACCAGAGAACGCGTGGGTTCCGTGGGCCGGGGAAGCAGCCGAGACCGGCGATGCGCATCTCGAACGGCTGCACGTCGCGGCTGGCGGTCTTGGCGACATCGCAGACGGTGGCGAGCTGCGCGTCGGTGACGTCGCCGAGGAATTTCAGCGTCACGTGCAGTTGATTCTCGGTGCACCAGCGGATCTCACGCGTCCGGGGTAGTCCCTCGCGGAGCAGTTTGACGAGCGGCCGGCGTAAGGCCGGCGTCAATTCGATCGCGATGAACGTGCGCACGCCTTGACCCTCTCTGTCACGTGGTGATGCATGCGAGCCCGGTCACCAACCGCCCTACCGGACCCCCGCAGAGCTCAATCAAACCGCACCATCTCCCGCAGCGTCGCCAGACGCTCTTCGACATCGCTCGGCGAGACCCGGCTGAGAGCCTCTACCGAAAACGATTCGATCACGAACGATGCCACGACCGAACCCCGCGCCATCGCCGATCGCAACGTCTCACGATCGAGGCGCCCTTTGGACGCGATGAACCCAAGCGTTCCGCCGGCGAAGCTGTCGCCGCACCCGGTCGGGTCTTTCACCTGCTCCGTGGGGTACGGCGGCATGATAAAGAGGTCGTCGTGCGAAATCAGCAGGCTTCCGTGCTCACCCTTCTTGATGATGACGAAGCGCGGGCCAAGACCCAGGATCGCGCGTCCCGCGGTCACAAGGTTCGATTCCTGTGTCAACAAGCGGGCTTCCCCCTCGTTCAGCACCAGCCCGTGGACCATCCTGAGTGTCTTGCGCAGCTCATCGGGCTCGTTCTCGATCCACAGGTTCATCGTGTCGCAGACGCGCAGCTCGGCTGAAGGCAACTTCTGGGCGAACTCGCGCTGCAAGGCCGGGTGGGTATTGGCGAGGAAGACAAACCGGCTGTCGGCGAACTCCGCCGGTATCGGTGGCCCCTGCTCGGCGAGCACGTTCAATTCAACGCCGACGGTCTCGGCCTCGTTCATGGCACCCACGTACCTGCCGTGCCAGCGAAAGGTCTTGCTCCCTTTGCGCACCTCGACGCCGCGCGTGTCGATCCGCTTGTCCGTGAGGGGCTTAAGAGTCGACATGTCGAAATCTTCACCGACCGCGCCGACGATGCGCACGGGCGTGAACAGCGAAGCCGACAGCGCGAAGTAGATGGCCGAACCACCGAGGGCTTCCTGCGCGCTGCCCTGGGGCGTTTCGACGGTATCGATGGCGATCGAACCGGTAACGAGGAGTGACATGGCCTTTCCTTCCGAGAGAGTCGATTCACGAAACCCGCCAGTGGCAGGGTCCCCGCGGAAAGCGTACCAGACCGACAGATCCGTCGCTATGTCGCAGGCTATGGAGCGACACGCGGAGCCAGCATGCTCTGTCGTACGTCGTCAAGGTCGCGCACGCGATAAAGCTGGAACGTCACCTTGCTCGCTGGTGTCGACTGATCAAGCCAGGCGGGGATATCGGTTCCAAGAATGAGCGCGGCGTACTGGTCAGGCCCGGCATCGACACGCAGCAGGTAACTCGCGAGCCCCTCGCGCGGGGATGTGCTCGACTGGCGCAGCGCCTCGCGCGCGAGTCCGTCGGCGGGCAGTTCGACGACCAATCGGCCACCCGGCAGCAGCGCGTCGGTGCAGCGGCGCACGATCCGGGCCCAGTGCTCGCTCGTGGCGCGCGTTGTCCCGTCACGGTCGGCGGCCACGTCGATGACGACGACATCCCAGCAAGGTCCGGTAAGATCCACGTTCCACGCCGTCAATCCGCCATTTGCACCGCAACTCGCGTGCGCGTGAACCGTGCGCAGTCCGGGTGTCTCCAGCAGGCTGCGCCCCACCTGGCGGGTGATGCCAGCGCGTTGCGAACGATCGTTGCCGGCGTTGGCGACTGTCGCCCCCGGCTTCCCGGTGCCGGCGAGAACGATGGTCAGCCAGACGCCCACAAGCGCGAGACCGCCGACACGCAGTGTCCGCGGTGCGCTGCGCGCGAAAACCAGCACCAGCCCGGCGATGGCTGTCATGACCAGTGTGAGCACGACGGCCACGTGGTGCGTTCCGTGAACGCGTAGCCACACTGGTCCGAAGCCGAACCCGGCCGCGTAGCCGATGGCAACGATCACCCCTACCCAGGCAATCGCGCGCTGCTCGCCGCCGAGCGAACGCGAGGCCCGGTCACTGGCGAGGATCCCGCACCCCGTCGCCGCGCAAGCAACGAGTGCCAATCGGCACAGGTTCTCAGCGCCGCCACAGAAGGCAAGTGTAGGGTAAGGCAGTACCCACATCACCGCGGCAACTAGAAGCAGCAGCGCTATGGCGTATGCAGCGCTGGGCGTGGCCCAAAGCACGACGCGACTGATGAATGCTCCCACCAACACTGCCAAGGCCCAAACGACCATACTCACTGCGGCATCGTGCGTGAGTGCAGCCTCGCCGGGAACTGAGGCAGCGAAGGCCACACCGATGGCGAGAGAAGCCACGCTCGCCATCAACAGGGCCGGCGGGAGCGCATGAACGTCTGTCGCGCGGTCCGCGTTGGACTTCGTCGGGGCACCGCCGGTCGGCTTTCGCCACACAGCGAGCATGCCTGCGGCGAAGACCGCCAAGAGGGTCACCACGTCGCGTACGTGCGTGTGCAGACCGATAGCCGCAAACCCCGCACCCAAGGCCACAGCGAGCACGGCGGCAACCCAGATGCCGAGCCAGGCTGAGGGCAAACCTCGAGCCAGCCGGCGCCAACCGTGCAGCGCGACGAATGTTGTCGTGGCGACGGCTCCCAGCAACACCGCCCCCAGGCACGCCGGCATGGTCAGCACCGTGACGGTGACCCCCGGTGGGAGCATGAGCCGCTGTGTGAGCAGGCTGCGGCAGCTTTCCGTCGCCTCCACAAGCCCGATTTCCAATGCCCAGAGCGCGCCTAGTGCGAGAGCTAGAACGCCTGTCAGCGAGGCAGCGAGCTCGAAGCCGAATGCCGGTGGGGCCGACTCGGTCGCAGCCGTGCCGTGCCGCGTCGCCGGAGTTCGCACGGATGTGTCGGAACGATGGGCCAAGCGAGCGCGGATGATGCGGCGCGGGAGCCAAAGCCCCAACACAATCCCCAGACAAACGGAGACCGCCACAAGTCCAACGGCATCCCGTGCAGAATGCAGGTGATAGTCGAGCTCGCCGATGACGCGCAGCAGCCCCACCGCCATCGCGAAACCGCATAGCATCGTGCAGCCGTAGATCTGACAGGCAACGACGCTTGGCGCGGCGGTGTGTTCCATACGCCCGCTGGGCAACATGGCCGCGAGAGAGTGGTCTCGATCCGCCGATGGAGTCACGACGTCGAGAGAGCCGGCGGGGAGGTCGCCCACCGGTCTCGCGTCGCGCCGAGTCGTCGGCGCCGCCTTGTGCTGGCGTGGCGCGCGAGGGGGGCGTTCCTTCCGCCGTTTACCAGATGCGCGTCGTCCCCGCCGAGGCAAACTGTCTCCTTCCGCCTCGATCCAGTTGCACGACGAGGTCACCCTCGTCGGAGATGCCCAGCGCAGTTCCGCTGAAGACCCGACCGTCGTTCTCCAGTGTAACCCGAGTTCCGAAGTCTTCGCAGCGTGCGCGCCACGCCTCGCGCACCCCCATCCACCCAGCGGGCCCCTCACCACCCCTCGCAAGCCAGCGGTCGAGGTAGCTGAGCAGGCTGCCGGCGACGGCGGCACGATGTACTGGTCGCGTCGATTCGAGTTCGAGCGATGTGGCCATTCGCGTCAACTCGTCCTTGAAGTGCCCGCGATGCTGGAGGCAGTTGATACCGACGCCGAGGACGACCGCCCGCTGCGCGACGCTATCACCGGAGGCAAGCGAGGACGTTTCGGCCAGCACGCCGCCAAGCTTGCGGCCGGCGAGAACGATGTCGTTGGGCCAGCGGACGGCGGGTGCACAGTCGGTCGCGTTTTCGATCGCCTCGCACGCCGCAAGCGCCGCCAGGAGCGCCCCCTGCGTGAGCAACGGCGATTCCTCGGGCTCCAGCAGCAGGACGCTCAGCATGACGGATGAGCCACGCGGTGCCTCCCAACGCCGCCCCAATCGACCACGTCCCGAGCTCTGAAACTCGGCGCAGGCTACGGTCCCGTCGCATGATTCGTGGGCGCACCGAAGCAGGAAGGCGTTTGTGCTGTCCACCGTGTCGTGCATGAGCACGCGCCGGCCAACCCGCCGTAGAGGTCCCCGCGGTAGCAGGTCATCGACTGTCAACGGGCCATGCGACATGTCATCTGATTCCGTCAGGCGTCCAAGTCCTTGTACAACGGCTCCAACGTCTCGTAGGTCAAACGCATGCGCTCGGCCAGCGCGCGGTAACGCCGAGCCTGCGACCGAACGGGCCGGTACACGCACTCGACCTGCGCCGCAGACTGACTCGCGGCTGGAACACTCGCGAACGCTCCCGCGCCCACGGCGGCAAGCAAAGCGGCACCCAACGCGGACCCCTCCTCGGACCGCATCGAGACGCAGCGGAATCCGTAGACATCCGCCTGAAGCTGCCGCCACCACGCGTTGCGGGCCCCGCCGCCCGCGAGTCGAACCTCGCGAATCGGCACGCCGAGGACGCGCATCAGCTCAACCTGCCGCCCCATCCCGAGCGTGATGCCTTCAAGCACGGCTCGTATCAATCGACCGCGTCCCTGGTTGCGTGTCAGGCCTACAAACGCCCCGCGGGCATGCGGATGCGGATAGGGACATCGCTCGCCGGTCAAGTACGGGTGAAAAACCAGCGTGTGATCGGTTCCCGAAGCGGCCGCCTCGGCGATCATCGTGCCGTAGAGCGCGTCGCGGGTCGCATCGGTCTTCGCCTTGGCGAACTCGCCGGCGTAGAACGTCTCGCGGGCCCATTGCAGGCTGCCCCCGGCCGCCAGCATGCACCCAAAGACACACCACGCCCCGGGCACCGCATGACAGAACGACTGTAGAACACCCTCGTCGTTGGGCACCGGCCGGTCGCTGTGGGCGAAGACCACCCCGCTTGTGCCCATCGTGGCTGAGACGATGCCACGCCGCACAACACCCGTGCCGACGGCCGCCGCGGCCTGGTCCCCTGCGCCGGCGACAACGGGAATGCCGGTTTTCAAACCCGTGGCGCGGGCCGCGTCCTTCGTGAGTTCGCCGATCACGTCTGACGACTCCGCGGGCGGTGGGAACCAGTCGGGGTCCAGTTCGAGGCGTTCCATGAGCAGTGTGGACCAGCGCCGCCGGGCCACATCGAACAGGAGCGTTCCCGACGCATCGGAAACTTCGCTCGACAGCACGCCGGTGAGGCGTAGATTAACGTAGTCCTTGGGCAGCAGCACGGACCGCGTCCGTCGAAACAGCGCGGGGCGCTGATTCCGCAGCCAGAGGATCTTGGGCGCGGTGTAGCCGGTGAGCGCAACGTTGCGGACAAGCCGGATAAGCTTGCGCTGGCCGCCGGCCCGGCGTTCGATCTCGGCGCACTCGGCCCCCGTGCGCTGATCGTTCCACAGCAGTGCGTTGCAGAGGACGCGCTGCTTCCCGTCGAGGAAGACGCTCCCGTGCATCTGGCCGGACACGCCGATGCCCGCGACTTGTTCGCGGGAGACCTTGCCCCGCCGCAGCACCGCGCGCGTGGCCTTGCAGACGGATTGCCACCAGTCATCCGGCCGCTGTTCGGACCAGCCCGGTTTGGGATAGAGGCTGGGGTGACTGACCGTGGCGGTCGCTGCTACATGGCCGCGGCCATTGACGAGGAGCGTCTTCGTGCCGCTGGTGCCGACGTCGATGCCGAGGAAGAACTTCGCCATGTCCAACTCCACGCGTGAGGAGATTGCCGATGCTTCGCGACTCAGGGCTTTCGCTTCCGTCTCTCTCGAAGCTTGGGCCTCCGCAGGCCCGCATGCGGTTCCAGCCACAAATCGACCGTCTCGCCGCGTTCGAGGTGACGATGGGCCAGGGCCGCGACCATTGCGGCGTTGTCCGTGCAATAATCGGGAGGCGTCAGGAACAGATTCAGGCCGGCCTGGTCGCACGCGGCAGCCAGTGCGGCGCGCAGGGCCGAGTTTGCCGCCACGCCCCCGCCCACGGCGACGTTTTGTACGCCGGCGTGACGCGCGGCCGCCAGCGTCTTGGCAACCAGCGTCTCTACGAGGGCGGCCTGAAAGCTGGCAGCGATGTCAGCCACCTCAGCCCGGCTGAGGTGCGCGACGGAGCCGTACTTCCGGCCAGTCCCGTGCACATGGTACAGCACCGCGGTCTTCAGCCCGCTGAAGGAGAAGTTGAAGTGTGGCTTGCTGATCCAGGCCCGCGGGAACCGCACGGCTTTCGGGTTGCCGGTTTGCGCGACACGGTCGATGGCCGGCCCTCCGGGGTAGCCGAGCTCAAGGATCGACGCGACCTTGTCGAACGCCTCGCCCGCCGCATCATCGACGGTCTGCCCCAGCAGCTCGATCGCGGAGAAGCCACGGACCACGTACAGGGAGGTATGGCCTCCACTGACCACGAGCACCACCGCCGGCCATGGCGGGGGATCCGTCGCTAGAGCCGCGCTCGTCGCGTGCGCCTCGATGTGATCGATCGCGATCAACGGTACACCACAGGTCTGCGATAGCGTCTTCGCCGCTGTCACTCCAATCAGCAGGGAACCGATCAGGCCCGGCCCGGCGGTGACGGCGATGGCGTCGAGATCGTTGTAGCCCAACCGCGCAACAGCCAGCGCCTCCTCCACGATCGGACCGATGCGCTCGATGTGCGCCCGCGACGCGATCTCCGGGACGATGCCGCCGTACTTCTCGTGCAGCTTGACCTGCGAGCTGACCACGCTGGCGCGCACCTCGCGGCCGTCGACGACGATGGCGGCGGACGTCTCGTCGCAGGAGGTTTCGATGCCGAGAATAGTGGTGCTCATCGGTTCATCCGCGTGCCGCGCTGGCTCATGCTCATACGCCTACCACGATCTTGCCAAAATGGCGACCCGCCTCCATATGGCGAAACGCGTCGGGAAGCTCGTCAAACGGGAACGTCTTATCGATCACGGGCTGGATAGCATACTGCTCGATGAAGCTGTTCATCGCTTCAAACGCGGCGCGGGAATCCACCATGATGCCCATGATGCGCAAGCGCTTCATCAGAACCAGACCGGTGGTGACCGGCCCCTGGCGACCGGTAAGAGCGCCGAACAACGCGATGACACCCCCGGATCGCGTCGCCTTCATGGACTGATCCAGCGTGCCGGGCCCGCCGCTCTCGACCGTGACGTCGACCCCCTCCCCGCCGGTGTACTCCAGCACCGGTTTCTCCCAGGCCGGCGTCTCGGCGTAGTTGATCGTGTGGTCCGCGCCGAGATCACGAGCGCGCTGGAGCTTCTCCTCACTCCGACTCGTAATCACGACGCGCGCTCCCATCGCCTTGGCCAACTGCAATGCGAAGATCGACACGCCGCCCGTGCCGAGCGTGAGCACAGTCTGGCCGACCTGCACCTCGCTGACGGTCCGCAGGGCGCTCCATGCCGTCAGTGCGGCGATCGGGAGCGTGGCGGCCTGGGCAAAGTCGTACCCCGCGGGCAACGGGAGCACCGCTTTGGCCGGCAGAGCAACCTGCTCGGCGGCCAGACCGGCCTTCGGCGTGCCGAGGGTCGTGGCCACGTACGCCTGCCGGAATGGGCCGTCGGTCCACTCGGATACGAAGTGCGACAGGACACGGTCGCCGACCTGGACACGCGTCACACCGTCGCCGACAGCCGTGACCACGCCCGCGCCATCGCTGACCGGCGTCGCGGGAAGTTGTAGCTTGGGGTTGTACAAGCCCTTGATCACCAGCAAATCCCTGTAGTTGAGGCTCAGGGCCCGCACATTCACCAGGATTTCTCCCGGGCCGGGGCGAGGCGCTTCGGCCTCCTCGATCTTCAGATTGTCGAGGCCAAACGAGGCAAAGCGATATACGCGCATGGCTACACTCTCCCTTCTGCCGGGGACAACCGGAAGCTACTTTCGAGCGGGCTGCGGCGTGTGTCAACACGCGGCCAGGTATCGCTCCAGTGGTCGTCTCGGTCGCGACCCGGTAGCATGGCGACATGATCCTGCGGCAGGAGCATCAACCCGTCTCGCGAGATGAGATCCTGCGCACAATGCAGCGCTACTGGGGCTACGGCGAGCTTCGCCCGCTCCAGGAGGAGGCCATCCAGACCGTCATCGAGCAGCGCGACTCGCTGGTCGTGATGCCGACCGGGGGGGGCAAATCGCTCTGCTACCAAGTGCCACCCGCGCTGGTCCATCGCACGGACGTCGTCGTTTCGCCGCTGATTTCGCTGATGAAGGACCAGGTGGACAGGCTGCGCCAGTGCGGGTACCGCGCGGCTGCGCTGCACAGCGGCCAGCCCACCGACGTGCAACGCAAGTTGGAAGCCGAAATCCGATCCCGGCGGCACCACTTGGTTTTCGTATCGCCCGAACGGCTGCTGACGCCCCGTTTCCTGAGGCTGCTCGACGACCTGCCGGTCCGTGCGTTCGCCATCGACGAGGCCCACTGCATCAGCCATTGGGGGCACGACTTCCGGCCACCGTACCGCCGGCTCGCACTCCTGAAAGACCGGTTCAAAGGGGCGAGCGTTCACGCGTACACGGCCACGGCGACCGAGCGCGTGCGACGCGACATCGTCGAGCAGCTTCGGCTGCATGACCCGGTAACGCTGGTGGGCACGTTTGATCGGCCGAACCTCGCCTATCACGTGATTCCGCGCGTCGATCGGAACGAGCAGATTCTCGAGGTAATTCGGAGGCACGCGGAGGAAGCCGCCATCGTCTACTGCATCAGCCGCAACGAGACGGAACGCCTCAGCGCATGGTTGCAGGCCATGGGCATCCGGGCGGCGTGTTACCACGCCGGTTTGAGCTCCGACCGGCGACGTGACACGCAGGATCGCTTCGCCATCGGCGACGTCGACGTGGTGGTCGCTACCGTCGCGTTCGGCATGGGCATTGACCGCAGCGACGTCCGGTGCGTGATCCACGCCGGACTGCCCAAGTCCATCGAACACTATCAGCAGCAGGTCGGACGCGCCGGCCGCGATGGTCTCGACGCGGAGTGCGTGTTGTTCTACTCCTCGGCCGATGCGATGAAGTGGGAACGTCTGATTCGAAAGGGAGCCGAAGACGCCGAGCAGTCGGCCGAGGCGATCGAGGGGGCCATCGAGTTACTCAGCCACATGCGGGCGTTCGCTGCGGACCGGGTATGTCGCCACAAAGCCCTGTCCGAGTATTTCGGCCAGCCGTATGACAAACCCAGTTGCGGAGCCTGCGACATCTGCGTAGAAGCAACGGAGCCGGACCGAGACGGGACCGTGGTCGCCCAGAAGGTGCTGTCCTGTGTGGCGCGGGTCGACCAGCGTTTCGGGCTCGGCCACATCGTCAAGATCCTCACCGGGTCCAAGGATAAGTTCATCCGCCACTTCGGCCATCACAAGCTTAGCACGTTCGGCTTGCTCAAGGGGCTGCCCCCAAAAACGCTCGCCAACCTGGTGTACCAGTTGATTGATCAGGGCGTGCTCGATCGAACGGCGACGGATCGCCCGCTCCTGAAGCTGAACGCCGCCTCGTGGGAGATCATGCACGGCGAACGGTCCGTACGCTTGGTCCTGCCGAAGCAACGCGTCGTCAAGGCCACGAGCCTCCAGGGCAAAGGCTGGATAGGCGTGGACCGCGGGCTGTTCGAGAGCCTGCGCGATCTGCGGCGTGAGTTGGCGGCGGCGCAGGGCACGCCGGCGTGGCGGATCTTCAACGATGCGACCCTCCGTGACATGGCACGTCATAAGCCGGCATCGGAGCAGGAGTTCCTCGGCATCCAGGGCGTCGGGCGGTGGAAGTTCCGGACGTACGGCCCCCGATTCCTGGACCACATCCGAGCATGGGGCAGCCAGGCGAGTCCCGGTCGGCCCGCTACATCTGCTTCCGCAAGGCCAGGCCGGTCGCGCCGGTCTCCGGGTCCATAAACGGAACCACCTCCATGCCGAAGAGTTCCGGAAACTCGGCTTTCCCATCGCGTGACACGGAAGTGCCCACCACGTAGCCCAGAACGGCCCCGAAGACCACGTCGGAGAAGTCGTGCACGCGGGAGTCGAGTCGCTGGTACCCGACGAGCCCGGCCAGGGCCAGTGAGGGAATGCCGACCCAGGGGCCGTAATACTCGTTCAGCACCGCGGCTGTCGCGAACGCGCTCGACGTGTGACCGCTGGGCCACGCGTGGCGCTCGTTGTCGGGGGACCGCGTGTTGGCCACGGCTTTCAGCGATAGCGTCACCACGCCGTTGACAGCCAGGGCCTCCGTGAGTGACTTCGCCACTTCGTGCTGTTTCATGTCTTTGGTCAGAGAGCTTGTGATCCAAAGGGCACCGGCGGCGGCGAAATGCGTGCCCGGGTGTCCGAGAAGCTGAATGGGCTCGTCGAAGTCGCCGAGTTGACGATGTCCCCCCGTGCGACGGCGAATCGCATCGTCGACGCCGCTCTCGCGAATGGTGATGCTGGCACCCATCGTGGCGGTCAGTACGAGTGCGTTCTCCACGTCCCAGAAGCTGGTTTTGAAGCCGCGCCAGAAGCCACGCCGGCCGAGATCCTTCGCTTCATGGCCCATCTGGTGCCAGATGTCTTTGCGCCAGTAACCGTCGGGGGCAATGACGGCACGAGCCGACTCGCGCTCGTTGGGTCGGGTCGCAGACGCCGGGCGCGTCGTGGCATGTCCCTCCTCGGACGGCGCTTGCAGGCCGAACGTACCCAGCGCCAGGATCGTGTCCTCGAAGCCGACGCACGCGGGTCCGGTCGAGCGGGCTGCCTGCCAGCCACCAGCATCGCACGCGATCGCCAGTGGCAACAGGTCCGCGTCCGCCGATTGGTCCGCCATGCTCTGCAGACGATCCGACGTCTCGCCGCGGTAATGCTCGATCGCTCCGCGGACGATCATCTCGTTGACCGCCGAGGGGGTGGGGGTGCAACACCCGCCGGCGACGGCGATGGTAAGCAGGAGAGCCGGCGCGAGCGCTACGATGAACCGTGGAGGTGGGCCAACATGGTGTCGCACGTCTTCCTCCCATCAGGACACAGCCTTCGAAGGACTTTCGGCTGGTAATCTACCCGAGACACCAGCACAATGCATCGTCGGCCGCCCCGATCTCGCCTGTGGATCGGTACACTGGCCGAGACGATCACGCGTGAACTACGGGATGGAGACGACCGATGCTGCAACCTGATCGTGTGCATCTTGCCAGCTTGCCGACCCCTCTGATTAGGCTGGAACGGCTTGGCCAGGATCTGGGGGGCGCGCAAGTCTGGATGAAGCGCGACGATCTGACCGGGCTCGAGACATCCGGCAACAAGGTGCGCAAGCTGGAATACGTGGTGGCCGACGCGCGGGCGGCCGGGTGCGACACCCTCGTCACCGAGGGCACGTGCCAGTCGAACCACTGCCGCGCAACGGCGGCCGTCTGCGCGCGGCTCGGCCTCCATTGCGTGCTGCTGTTCCGGCCGGATGCATCGTCCGGGCCGCCACAGGGCAATCGCCTCCTGGACATGCTGTTCGGTGCTGAGATGCACTGGTTCACACGCGAGGAATTCGACGCCAAACGCGATGAGATCGTGGCCGGGATCCTCTCGAAGCTTCAGGCGACCGGGCACACCCCGCGCTGGGTCCCCACGGGTGCATCCGAGGCCGTCGGCTGCTGGGGGTATATCCGGGCTACTGCCGAGTTGGCGGACCAATTGCACGCCAGCGGCGTCCACGATTGCGACGTCGTCTTGGCGACCTCGTCGGGCGGCACACACGCCGGGACGCTCCTTGGCAAGCTGCTGCACCGGCTCGATCATTGGCGGTTATGGGGCGTTCCGGTCGGTGGCAACGTGGTCGAGCAGGTGGAGACGATCAGCGGGCTGTGTCGTTCCGCCATCGAGCGGTTCGGCTTGCCGCTACAGATGGATGAATCCAGTCTGCGGCTGATTGACGGGTACGTCGGGGAAGGGTACGGCATCCCCTACCGCAGCGCGATCGAGGCCATCCGGCACGTGGCCCGCCTGGAGGGCATCCTCCTGGACCCGGTGTACACGGCGAAGGCATTCTGCGCGTTGGTGGACGGCGTGCGAACGAGGCAATTCGGGTTCGACCGGCCGGTGGTGTTCCTGCACACGGGCGGTGTGTTCTCCAATTTCGCCTGGCCGGGGATCATCTTGGAGAGGACCGGCGGGCGTTCCGACTGACAGCCACACTGTCGAGGACCCCGATCAGGGGCCTGCAATCAGCATCGTTAACCTCAAGAGCCGCCCGGCGCGGCAACTTTATCGGTCTACACACTCGTCACGCGGTCCGAACGCCGCCGTGAGCCCGCAGCCCATCTTGACAGCGGCGCCCGGCCAGCGGAAAGTACTCGGTTCCGGGAACGGCGTGCCGACCCGCGATGCACGAAACAAAGCGAGACCTAAGGAGTCCTGACATGGCGATTCGCGTTGGTATCAATGGCTTCGGGCGGATTGGACGACTCGTCGTGCGGGCGGGCACCAAAGACAAGGACATCGAGTTCGTCGGCGTAAACGACCTCGTACCGCCCGAGAACCTGGCGTACCTGTTCAAGTATGACTCGATTCACGGGCGGCACGCCGGCGACGTCAGCGCGACGGAATCATCGCTCCTGATCGACGGGAAAGAGATCAAGTGCTTCTCGGAGAGGGACCCGGCCGCCCTGCCGTGGAAGGATCTGAAGGTCGACTATGTCGTGGAGTCCACGGGGCTCTTCCGGGATCCGGAGTCGGCCGGCAAGCACCTGTCCGCGGGAGCGAAGCGCGTCCTCATCTCGGCACCCGCGAAGGGGGATGTGCCGACGTTCGTGCTGGGCGTTAATCAGGAGAAATACAACCCGGAAACGGACAAGATCGTCTCGAACGCGAGCTGCACGACGAACTGCCTGGCACCGCTGGCCAAGATCATCCTGGACAACTTCGGGATTGAAGAGGGGCTGATGACCACGATCCACAGCCTGACAGCGAGCCAGCCGTCAGTGGATGGGCCGTCGAAGAAGGATTTCCGAGGTGGTCGCGCCGCGGGCTGCAACATCATTCCCGCCAGCACCGGTGCCGCCAAGGCCGTGACGCTGTGCATCCCCGAGCTCAAAGGGAAACTGACCGGGATGGCCTTCCGCGTCCCGACCGCCGACGTGTCGGCCGTCGACCTGACGGTTCGGCTCGGCAAGGACGCCACGCTGGAGCAGATCGGAGCGGCCGTGAAGGCTGCCGCCGAAGGCCCGATGAAGGGGATCATGGGCTACACGGACGAGCCGGTTGTCAGCACCGATTTCGTAACGTGCTCACTGTCAAGCATTTACGACTCGGGCGCCAGCATCCAGCTCAACCCGCGCTTCTTCAAACTCGTGTCGTGGTATGATAATGAATACGGTTATTCATGCCGCGTACTGGACCTGATCAAGCTGATGGCCGGGAAGGACGGTTTGATCTAGCACCGGCGTCGTCTACCATACTGGGATCAACAACGCGGCCCGTCCTGCTGGATGGGCCGCGTACGTAAAGCAAGGCAGGTGGTCTGATGAAGAAGAAATCGGTCCGGGATCTCGACGTCCGAGGTCGTCGCGTGCTGATCCGCGCGGACCTGAACGTCCCGCTGGATACCCAGCAGAACGTCACGGATGATCGCCGCATTCGCATGTTCCTGCCCACCCTGCAGCACGTGCTCGACAACGGCGGGCGGGCCATCGTCATGAGCCATCTCGGGCGTCCCACCGGCGACCCCGAGCAGGATGCTCGATTCTCCCTGAAGCCCGTCGCGACGCGGATGGGTGAGCTCCTGGACAAGCCGGTCAAGTTCGTCACGGCTTGCATCGGTCCGGCTGTCGCGGAAGCCGCCGGCGCACTCGGTGACGGCGAGGTGCTGCTCCTGGAGAACCTGCGGTTTCACGCGGCCGAGACAATCATCGATCAGGCCAAGAAGAACCCGGACAAGAGGCTCACGGCGCAGCAGGAGACGCTCCGCACGGAGTTCGCCGAGGGTCTGGCGAGCCACGCCGAGATGTACGTCAACGACGCCTTCGGCACGTGTCACCGGCAGCACGTGAGCATGTACGACATTCCGAAGCTGATGCCCGCGGGGAACCGCGTGCTGGGGTTCCTCGTGGAGAAGGAGCTCAAGTACCTCGGGGAGGCCGTGGAATCCCCCAAGCGGCCGTTCGTGGCGGTGCTCGGGGGCGCCAAGGTCGGCGACAAGATCGGCGTGATCCAGAACCTGCTGCAGCGAGTGGACAACATCCTGATCGGCGGGGCCATGATGTACACGTTCTGGGCGGCGCAGGGCCGGTCGGTCGGCAAGAGCCTGTGCGAGCACGACAAGCTGGACCTAGCGAAGAGCATCCTCGAGCAAGCCGGGCCGAAGCTCGTGCTTCCGACCGACGCCGTGGCGGCGGCGGAACTGAGGGAGGGGGTCGCGACGACCCTCGTGTCGGGCGAGATTCCGGCCGATCTGATGGGCCTCGATGTAGGCCCCAAGACGCTGGAGGCGTTTGCCAAGCTGATCAAGAGCGCCGGCACCGTCGTGTGGAACGGCCCCTTGGGAGCTTTTGAGACTAAGCCGTTCGAGGCCGGGACATTCGCTCTCGCGCGGATCATCGCCGAGGCCACGGACCACGGGACTGTATCGGTTATCGGAGGTGGCGACAGTGCGGCAGCGATCGAGCAAGCCGGGCTGTCCGATCGTGTAACGCACATCAGCACGGGAGGTGGTGCTTCATTGAAGTTCCTGGAGGGTAAGCGTTTCGACCCGATCGAAGTCCTGGACGACGCGTAGAAGGCGGCCATGAGCATAGTACGCCCCATACGCATCGCACCTTCGGTGCTGGACGCCGACTTCGGTTGCCTCGCGGAGCAGATCCGGGCAGTTAAGGCCGCGGGTGCCGAGATCCTGCACATCGACGTGATGGATGGGCACTTCGTGCCCAACCTGTCGGTGGGCGTGCCCGTGGTGGCAGGGATCGCGCGCCACACCTCGCTGCTTCTGGACACGCACCTGATGATCACGGACCCGGCCAAGTATGCTCCGGCGTTCGTGCGTGCCGGAGCGGGCACCATCACCTTCCATATCGAGGCCGCGGATGATCCCCGGTCCGTGATCGGGCAGATACGCGAGCTGGGTGTGAAGGTCGGGGTGTCGCTGAATCCCGGCACGCCGGCGGAGGACGTGCTCCCGATTCTCTCGGACGTGGACATTGTGCTGGTGATGACGGTCTGGCCCGGCTTTGGCGGGCAGAGCTTCATGCGTGAATGCCTGCCGAAGATCGAGGCGATCGCGCACGAGATGCGGCCGGATCAGTGGCTCGAGGTGGATGGCGGCATCAACGTGAACACCGCACCGGTGGCCGTCGCGGCGGGTGCCAACACACTGGTAGCCGGCACCGCCATCTTCGGTTCGGATGACCCTGGTGCTGCGCTGCTGGCGCTGCAGAAGGCCATCGACAACCCACGAACGCAAGCGGAGCCAACGGCATGAAAGTCGCGCTAATACCATGCGGAGCTACGGATTGGCAGGGTGAACAACGCCTGATGGGACGGGTGGAACTCCCCCTGACCAGCGAAGGCCAGAAGAAGTGTGGTGAGTGGGCCGAAGCGCTGGGCTCTGTGGGGCTGGATCGCATCCTCCACGCGCCCGACGACCTGGCCAAGCAAACGGCGTCCGTCCTGGCCCGGCGTTTGTCGATCCCGACCAAGTCGCTCGATGACCTGGCCGAGTTCGACATTGGCCTGTGGGCCGGCCTGACGGAATCGCAGCTCAAGACGCGCTACGCCTCCGCCCATCGCGAGCTGCGTGAGTCCCCCATGAACGTGAAGCCGCCGGGGGGCGAGAGCATGAGCAAGGCCGCCTCCCGCCTGAACGCCTGCATCCGGAAGCAGATCAAGAAGAACGACAAGGCGGCGATCGGGGTCGTCGTGCGTCCGTTCACGTTCGCCATCGCCCGCTGTGTGCTTGAGGATCGAGAGTTAACGGATCTTTGGGAGAGCGCGCGGCAGGCAACCGAGCCAGTCGTCATTGACTACGAGCAAGCACCCAGCCCCCAGGTCGCCACGTGAATCGTCGACCCGGAAGGGGAACCTTCATGCCGGAAAGCACCAGCCAGACGCCACGCAACGTCGATGTCCCGGAGGGTTTGTGGATTCGGTGCGTGCAGTGCGGGTCCATGGTGTATCGCCGCATTCTGGAGGAAGAGCTGCATGTATGCCCCGAATGCGGCTACCACTACCGGATCGGTGCCCGCACGCGGATCGCGCAACTGAACGACCCCGGGACCTTCGAGGAGTTTCTCCCAAACCTGGAATCGACCGACCCGCTGAAGTTCACCGACCGGATCCGCTATCGGCAACGGCTCGCGAAGACGAAGAAGCAGACGGGTGAAACCGAGGCGATCGTCGTGGGCAAGGGGTTCATCAAGGGACGGCCGCTGATCATGGGCGTCATGAACCCGGATTTCATCATGGGTTCGATGGGCGCGGTCGTGGGGGAGAAGGTCACCGCGGCTGCCGAGCGCGCCATGAATGAGAGCCTGCCGTTGCTGATGGTCACCTGCAGTGGAGGGGCCCGCATGATGGAGGGGATGGTGTCGCTCGTGCAGATGGCCAAGACGTCGGCGGCCGTCGCGAAGTTCGACGACGCCGGCGGACTGTACATCGTCGTCATGACCGACCCGACCACGGCGGGGGTGGCCGCAAGCTTCGCGTTCCTCGGTGATGTGACGCTGGCCGAGCCCGGTGCCCTGATCGGCTTCGCCGGACCGCGCGTGATCGCCAACACGATCAAGGCGACACTCCCAGAAGGCTTCCAGCGGGCGGAATTCATGCTCGAGCACGGTTTCGTGGATCGGATTGTGCACCGCAGGGACCTGCGCCGCGAGGTGGCTCGGATCATCGATTACTGCAACAAGTAGCGGCCCGAGTTGTCGCACCGGGGCCCTGCCGGGTGTGCGACGGCCCCCAAGGGATATCCGATGGCACTCACCCTCGGCGCCATAGCCTGGAGCGATTTCTGGGATCCGCTCGCCTTGTTCGGCTTTGCCGGCCAATTCGTCTTCATGATGCGCTTCATGGTGCAGTGGCTAGCTTCGGAGCGTCGCGGACGCAGCTATGTGCCAATCGCCTTCTGGTGGATCAGCTTGTGCGGGGGCATCATGCTGTTCACCTATGCCCTGCGGCGTGAAGACGTCGTGTTCATGTGCGGCCAATTGCTCGGGCTGGGCATCTACGCCCGCAACCTCGTGCTGATCTACCGGCGGCGGGCCCGACTGCGGCAACGACAGGGGACTAACGGCCCGCCCGATGCCAAGGACCTGGAGGACGCGTCGGCGGCCCAACCCCCCGGCAGTTGATGCCTGCGCAACAGGCAAACCCGGCGGGACAGCATACTCCGGCGTTCCCACAGCCCAACTCCCCAGACATCGCGATAGAATGCGGGAGCGTGGCTGCGGCACAGTACGCGGCACGCCGGAGAACGCTCTGATGGGCTGGCGAGACCGCGACTATTCCAGCACGGACTACCGCGAGACACGTTTCTCGCCAGGGGGTCTGCGGCGCCCGCCGAACGCAACGCTCGTGTTGATGATCCTCCACGGAGCCGCGTTGCTGCTGATGCTGGCCATGCACGCGGGCGATGGGCAATCGGTGGCCCAGATGCTCGCCCTGAGTGGAGCCAGCGCTCATGTGCTGGGGGTTTTTCTGCACCCGATCGCGACGACCAGTCTGCTTTCAGCCGCCTTCGTGGTTCTGACGTTGTGGGGGCTGGCGGGCCGGCTCGAACCGCGGCTGGGGTCGCAACGAATCGTTCTCCTGTACATCGTCGCCAACGTGGCGGGCGGGGCCGCGTACTTCCTGATTGCGCGGCTGGCGGCGGCGGTCGCGGGGGCACCGCTGGATTATCCCGTCGGGGCGCTCGCCGCACTCTGTCTGCTAGCCACGCGGCGGCTGCGAGAGGACTCGGTGCAGGTGTTTGGACGGATGACGAACATGGGGCGCGTGTGCGCCATCTGCGGCCTGATCGTCATCGGGTTAGCGGTCGTGATGAACGGCCTGGGTGCCCTCGCCTGGCTGGCGGCGGCCGCGGTCGGAACGGCGAGCGGCGTCGTGATGGAGCGAATGCCGGCCCTGGCGATGCCGAAGCGACGACCTCGTGTCCGCCCGTCGATTCGCCGGCCGAACGGGGGCCTTCCGCCCATCGAGCAGCCGGAGGTCGACGATATCCTCGCCAAAATAAGCCGTGAGGGGCTCGACGCACTCACGGACGCGGAGCGGCAACGTCTGGAGGCCGTCCGGCGGGCGAAACTGGAACAGTCGAATCGCCGCTCGTAGCCCCGTCTCGGCCGCTGTCGCAGCCGCTCATCAGTGACCGGGCCCGCCTGTGGCACAGGGCACCGCGGCCGTTTGATCTGCGCGGCGTTTCCCGGTAGCTTTACTGATGCTCTAGCTGGTCTTTGGTGCGGTTTCCGACTCGTGAAACGCGCCCGTTCACGGACATGGAGAGGTCTCTCGGTCGGTGAGCAGGCAAGACAAGGGGGGTGTCGGCGCGCGAACCGGACCGGTCCTATCGAAGGAGAACATCACCGTGGCAGATACCTCCAACACTGCACAGCAAAGCCCCAAGCGTGGCTTCCTCGCCCAGGTCGCAAGCTTCCCAGCTGCGTTCTGGGTGGCCAACACGATGGAGATCTTCGAACGGCTGTCATGGTACGGCTGGTTCACGGTGATGGCGTTGTACGTGACGGCACCCGTGGAGAACGGCGGCCTGGGCTTCTCGACCGAGGTCCGTGGCAACCTCCAGGGCATCGTCCCCTTTATCCTGTACCTGCTCCCCGTCGTGACGGGCGCCTTGGCCGACCGGTTCGGGTTCAAGAAGATGTTCATCATCGCCTACCTGGTGATGATCGTCGCCTACTACGCACTCGGCCTATTCCACACACTGCCGACGTTCTTCCTGGCGTTCCTGTTCGTGGCCATCGGGGCAGCGATCTTCAAGCCGGTTGTCGTGGGGACTGTAGCCCGGGTCACGGACAGCTCGAACTCCTCCATCGGGTTCGGGATCTTCTACATGATGGTGAACATCGGCGGCTTCCTCGGCCCCGTCGTGGCCGGCATTGTACGCGGCTGGGACTGGAAGTACGTCTTCATTGCCTGCTCGCTGTGGGCCTTCATCAACTTGCTGATCGTGCTGGTGTTCTACCGTGAACCGCCGGCCGGCGAGGGCGTCGTGAGGAAGAAGGAGGGCACGATCGGGCAGGCGTTGGCAGGCGTGTTCAAGACGGCGGGCGAGGTCCTGGGGAATCTCCGCTTTACGATCACGTGCTTCGTTGTGCTGCTCGCGTTGATGATCGCGAGCCTCGGCAATGCGTGGTTCACCTGGACCCATTGCATGATCTTCATCCCCGCGTGGCTACTCCTGAACGTGTTCTATGATGCCCTGCTGCCGCGGGCCAAACCCCAGCCAGCGGGTGCAGGCCGGCCACGACGTGCGTGGATCTCGCAGCGCATGCGCTGCAGCAACTGGCGCTTCGCCCTGTTCCTGCTGATCATGTCGGGGTTCTGGACATCATTCAACCAGATCTTCATTACCATGCCGGAGTACATCCGCGACTTCACCGAGACACGCCCGCTGATCAGCATGTTCGAAGGTGTCTTCGGCAAAAGCGACCCGGACGACCCCGACAAGGGTGTCGCCTCTGCCGTCGCCACCATCAGCCACGACGAGAAGCAGACGATTCGCCGCACGCTGCACGGTCTTAACACGGCGAGCGAAGCCACGGCGCTGGACGACACGATCATCAACCTCCAGGCTCGCAGGCTCGCGGACAACGGCGCGCCGTTGCCGGTCGACGAGCTCCGGAAGCTGCTTGAGCAGAACAAGGCCGAGGCGAAGGAACTCACGCAGCAGATCGTCGATCAAGCAACACCGCTGGCAACTTCCAATCCCGCCCGCCGCGAGAGAATCATCGCCATTGTCGAGAAGCTGCTCACCGTACGAGAAGAGGAGCGTCTGGAAGAGACGCCGCTGAAGATCGGCGCCGGCACCTTGGCCGCAAACGGCGTGAAGCTGAAGGAGAAGAAGATCCGGAAGTTGCTGGTCAAGACTGAAGGTGATGCGGCCGCCGTCGCGAGCGCGGTTATCGATGAAGCCGGCGCATCCCCCGGCGAGCAGCAGAGGGAAGCGATCATCGCCGCGATCCAGACGATGATGGATGCGAGAGCGGAACGCCGATTGCAGGAGACCAAACTCCAGGGCTATGCGTACGAACTGTGGGATGAGGGGATTGCCTTGCCACCAGGGACGATTCAGGGGGGGCTCAAGGACAAGGACGACGCAGCGGTGATTGCCGATGGGCTCACGGAGACCTACCGGGAGACCATCGTCACGGAGTTGATCAAGTTGGAAGACCTGAAGCGGCTCGACTGGACCGTGATCAGTCACGGGACCCATGAGCTGTTGGCCAGCAAGGTGCGGCTCGCGCCGACCGAGATCGAGACTCTGATCACCGACAACGGCGGTGATGTGAAAGCGATCACCGATCGGGCAATCATCAAGGGACGGCAGTTCAACCCCGAG